>Ga0181369_1000020_pt1 | contig 46451 bp, 16 predicted proteins | sample LowvirmetaG_8_FD_130088 | JGI IMG/M metagenome (GOLD analysis project Ga0181369, IMG submission 130088) | Marine viral communities from the Subarctic Pacific Ocean - Lowphox_04 viral metaG | ecosystem: Environmental > Aquatic > Marine > Oceanic | place: Subarctic Pacific Ocean | collected... | reverse complement strand
TACATTATCTACGACAACACAGAGACACTTAGAGCAACCTTCGTAAGTGTCTACGACCTTGAGAAGTTTATCGATGGTGTTAGAAACTCTCGGGGAGATAGTTACCCAAATACTCCGAGAATGTCTACCTTTGATTACATCAAGTCTATCGGATGGTACTGGGAGGTTATTGACAAAACAGCAGAGGTTAGTGTATAATAGCAGAGGTATTCTGAGGTCCTTTGAGTAACACTTAGCGACAGTTGCTAAATGTCATATAGGCAGTTTATTGGGCCCCTTAAATATAAAAAAGGGCCATAACCTAACCTACAAAGGTTCCCAGGCGCTTGAGATATTATTCAATAATACTTTAACGTCAAACTAAAAAAATTTCTGAGGTAAAAAATGGATGCTAAGACCCGTGTAGAGAGACAAGACACTCGTGTATGGGCATTAGAGCAACTAATAAGGTTAGAGGCATTTCTAGATCCTAGGATGTATGAGTGTGCAGACTATTATGCATCTGCGTATGCATCTCAAGTTGTAGAAGATCTATATACACTATGGGTTGAGTGGAAAGCAGAACATCTGTCAGATAACCCTCAGGTAATTAATCGTATGTAACAGTTATGTCCCACAGATTTGCGACGAGATTGGAAGAAGATGATTTCGGTGATTTAATGCTTACAATACCGTATGAGGTATGTGAGGAGTTAGGATGGGATATAGGGAGTGAATTAGAGTATGATATTACAGAAGATGGAACAGCATTTACATTGAGGAAAGCAGAGGATGACACCTGAAGAGGTTCAAAGTTTAAATGATGCATTAGTAGCATTAAATGGATGTATAAAGGTCTTAGGAGAGCGTCTAGATGCGTTAGAGAAGTATGTGGTAGAGTTACCCACTCCAGATAAGGTATTATACAAACCAAAGGGTGTTGAGGAGTATTTGGATATGAAGGGTAATTATGATGAAATCTATCGGAGGATTGAGGAGTTAAAAGATGGGATGTAAAACCAATTACATTACAGATAGTAGTCCATGTTCACAGAGTGATCATTGTGATTATAGTGTACCATTACCAGCTTCTCAAGCGACCACAGTAGAGTTTGAGGAATATCCTGAAAGTCCTTTACGTAATAGTGGTACGAACTATGCGATACCGAGGCGCGAAACCACTGCTGTAATGCATCCAAGTGTAAGTGTTGTACAAGAACCAGGTGGTGTTACACCAAGTAGTGGAGCGAATTGTGGTAAAGCATCTCGTTCTTTAGCAGCGTGTTTTCCAGCAACAACAGTATTTTATGGATATCAACCAGATGAGTTATCATTTGATTTAATGTTTAGTGATCGTTGGTTTTCATATTTGTATGATACATCAGTGAATGCAGGACATGTAGGTATTGCGTGTTATTATCTGGAGCAAGAGAATAGTAGTAGTACAACTTCAGGAACACCTCCATCAGGTACAGAGGGTCAACCTGGTTATACACCAGGTGTTTCAGGTACTACAACAACGAGTTCAACGACGATATGTAAACCTTGTTTTAGTTTTAGTTGTGCTCCAAGTAAGACTAAAATGTCTTATTCTGGTACAGATAATTTAACGGGTGATCCTGATTGTCCTCATCCAACATTGTTTGGTATTGGCACAGATTCAAATAAATTAGTATTTCAGTATGATCAATTATCATCAACACTACCTGATGGTGTGACTGATATATCATTTTCATATGATGGTGTAACGTATACTGATGTATGGGATGAGAATACGTTAGAGGGTATTGAGTATGTTTCATCACAAAATCCATTTACATCTGGTCAAGATCCTTTACAGGACTTTGAAATTTATGATTTAGATATTGGGAATGCTTCAGGATTTAGAGTTAAGATCCAAATTGAATCAATTCAAGATGAAACCGTAACTCCAACAACGTATTCTGGAGTAAAATGGAAAATTATTGAGTTAATGAGTCCTGGATCTGGATATACACTTAATCAAGTCATACCATTAACATATGATTACACCAAACCAGATAATACAGTTGTCCAATTGACAATGAATTTAAAGGTTACTGGTGTTGCTGCTGTACCTCAAACCAATGATGCTACGGGTTTTGATGCTTTAAGAGTTGGTGATACTATCAATGGTCATGAAATTACTAGAACCTTTCATACATTTACGCAATATACTGATAATACAACTGAAAATGAAAGTAAATTTCCGTATCATATCGTTTATGTAGATGGAAATGGTAGCAATTTTACCAAAAACACGCAATACACATCAGATCGTAACCATATTATCACTGCAGTTGCGGGATATGGCATTGTAGACCGTGCAATTTTAATTGGATTGTATGAATTTTTAAATAAATCCGTACAATATACCACGGCAAGTATCAATAAAAATGTTCCAGATATCTTTAACACGCTAGTTCAACCAGAAGTTGACTTTACAGTAACCAATGGTAAGGTTATAGGAGCAACAATTGTGTCTGGAGGGTCTGGATGGAACACATTAGGTTATGAACCAGAGCTTGTAATCACGTCACCACCAGGCATAGATGCGACTTCAGCAGTGATTGAAGGTGCTTTTACCAATGGAGTGTTGACATCAGTCGTAATTTTGAACCAAGGAAACGGATATATCAGTAGAGTGTATGATGGATCATCGAATGCATTGAATGATCCTACAGATCCTCCGTTGATTGAGGTAGAAATGACACCAAAAGCGTATGTCAAAAACGTACAATTGGGTCAAACAACAACTATTGAGAACATTTCTTATGATCCTGAGCGTTCCAATAAGATTATTGCTCTTTTAGAGAACGCTCCTGGCGGTGGAAGGGGTGAATTGTATCAAAAACTGCGCGAAAATCTTGATGTGCAAGATGCTGAATACGTTTATGAGGAACTTGCTGCTGCTTTTGATGTAAAATTAGATCCAGATCGCAATCGGATCGAAGAAATGCCGCAAAAACTGTATTCAACGAAAGAAATTGACAAATTTCGAGAAATAACTAGAGTTAAGTATGAATATGATTACAGTGAAGTCGATATTGACAGTAGATTATCAGATCTTGCCGAACAAAACAGGCAACTTCAAATTGATTCTGTTGCAAGTATGGCAGATGGCATTGAGCAGAAGCAAATACCTGAGCAACAGGTTGTTCCTGAAGTTTTAGTTGAGACTGTTCAGGGTCCATTATCACAACTTCCTAAAGCATCTACTTATACCAAGTATATGATGCGACAATATCGTGCTGATCCATCAAATGACATCACTCTAAATATTACACTCAGTTGTGAAGTAGCACAGCAGGGTTGTAGTCATGTCCCATGTACGCCTATACCATCCGTAGGAAGCAGTTCAACCGATGCAGAGGGTACAACTACCACAATTACCTACAGTCCTCTGCAAGGACCTCTTGGGGGAGGTTGTCAGGACTGGTCTGCAACAGGTAACATGCTGATTTTTAATGATTTAACATCTTCAGCAACAAATGTCAGCAGAGCAGCTGCTGCATACGGTAATCCATTCGATCTTTAAATATGTCTTATCAAGCAGCAGCATTATTCATGGGCAATTGTAGTGGTCATGGTGAAGGAACTGGAGGATCTTGGCATCCTGGTCCTGGTGGTGGTCCAATTAGTCCATGTCCTCATAGTCCAAAACATGAAAATATTGTTCCTAAAGCAATGGCAGAACATCTCGTCTATGGAAGTTGGAAACCCACTCCACAAACACCATTGAAAAAACCCATCTCGACAAATGTGATAATCAATGGTAAGATACCTATTGTTGACCAAGATCTACTATCACCTCATCCGACAGTAATTCAATACGCAACTACTTCTACGGGTGATAAATGCCTCACAACATTGAACACACCTGCATATCATTGTCATGTTTACACTGGTATTGGTAATGTAGGTGGTAGAGAACCCGCAGTTGGTCATGTTCGTAAATGCTTTGCATCGACCAAAACGGTTTTTATCAATGGTGTGAGAGCAGGTAGATTTGCTGATCCTCTTGGGGATAAGACAACAAACTTTCCTTGCTTATCTTTGATTGCAGGGGCAAGTCCAAACGTTTACATAGGAATTTAATTATGGCAGTTCGTTCAAAGTCACTCAGTGGTGGTAATCTGATTCAATCCAAACCCAAAAAAAGTCGTCAGGGTTCTGGGCAGCATACAAAATATGCATCATCTTCTCGTAATAATGCTAAAAAGCGTTATCGGGGTCAGGGGCGATAAATATAATTGATGCGTAGAAATCTCCTGGGATGGCACTAAAGGATATCACAAATAAGGATTTTAAAAGATCTCGTAGTTTTACGGATATTTTAATTTCCATGAAGAAAAATCCATTCACTTTGGATGCCTCTGTAGTGAAGAATGATTCATCAATCAAGCAGGCAATTAAAAATTTAGTTTTGACTGCACCAGGAGAAAAACTTTTCAGTCCCTTGATTGGATCTAAAGTAAATAGATTGTTGTTTGAACCATTAGATCCATTTACTGCAGATACGATCAAGGATGAGATCATAAATACCATTAATCAGTATGAACCTAGGGTACAGCTTACAGAAGTAATTGTTACTCCAATTTACGAGGGTAACAAACTAAATGTTTCTATTGAGTATAGAATTGTAGGAATGCCAATTGTTGAAACAATTTCTTTTGTTTTACAGAGACCTGAGTAATGCAACCAAATAAAATAACAGCTTTAGACTTTGAAGATATTAAATCTTCAATTAAGTCATATCTAAGAACTCGAAAAGAGTTTACAGATTATGACTTTGAAGGTTCTGCCTTGTCATACTTGATTGATGTATTAGCGTATAACACGTATTATACATCATTCAATGCTAACATGGCAATGAATGAAACATTCATTCCTTCTGCTACAGTTAGAGATAATATTGTTAATATTGCGAAACTTTTAAATTATACACCAAGATCTGTTACAGCATCTGTAGCACACTTAGACCTCACTGTTCAAACACAGACAGTAAATGGTTCATATCCAAGCACTATTACTCTAAACAAGGGTGCTGCAGCAACTGGTGGCAATTATATTTGGAATAGACTGAATAGTGCTACTCTTCCCGTAGATGCTATCACAGGGAGAGTAACATTTCCACATCTTTGCTTATATGAAGGTGCTTTAATTAATTTTTCATATGTTGTTAGCACATTTGCTAGGCAAGAATATATTATTCCTTCTGCTGATGCAGATGTCAGTACATTAAAAGTTACTGTAAAGGCAAATGAATCATCTACAACGTCAGATTCATATAGTAGAGTTCTTAATGTAACTAATCTGACTGCTACTGATAGAGTTTATTTCTTGTCTGAAGGAGAAGACATGAGATATACCGTGACTTTTGGTGATGATAGTCTTGGTAGATCTATGAAAGATGGTGAGGTAATTAATTTTGAATATTTGACGACCTCTGGAGGAGAGGCTAATGGTGTCAATGACTTGAGTTTCATCGGAACTCTGATTGATAGTAATGGCATATCATATGGGCAGTCAAATACTACTGTAACTATTCTTAAATCGTCTGATACTGGTGATTCTGCAGAAACCATTGAGTCTATCAAATATAATGCTCCTAGGTACTATGCAAGTCAATACAGAGCAGTAACAGCTCAAGACTATGCCACCATCACAAAAAATATCTATTCAAATGCAAGTTCTGTAGTTGCCTACGGTGGTGATACATTAAATCCACCAGTCTATGGAAAAGTATATATTGTAATTAAAACAAAAACTGGTACTATCTTGAATGATGTTACCAAGAAGCAAATTTCTAACGATTTGCGACAGTATGCTATGGCATCAATTGATCCAATTGTTATAGATCCTGATGAAATGTACATCTATACCAAGGTGTTTACAATTTATGATACAGGTAGTGGAAAAAATGCTTCTGATGTAAAAACAACTATTCAGAATGCAATTAGCGATTGGGCAAGTCAAACACAAATCAATAATTTCAACTCTACATTTAGATCAAATGATTTTCAGAGAGCAATTGGTTTGGCAGATAGTTCTCTTATTGATGTTTCAATTCAGACTACTATTTTAAAGTATATTAACGCCGATACTAATCAAACTAACACATATTGTATTTCAACTGGTGGTCCTCTTTATAACAGTGCTCCTGGTAGAGATACTACTGGTAGTGGTAGTGATGGTAGTAGTGGTGCTGATGATAGTAATGCATGTAAAAAGGAACCCATTTTACTTTCAGGAACATTTAGAACTGCAGATAGACCAGGAGTTGACCAGCAATTTGAAGATGATGGATATGGTAATCTGAGAACGTTCTACAATACAGGTACGAAAAAGGTTTATACAAATCAGGCAGCAGGAACTGTAAATTATGCTACAGGTGAAATTTGTTTTGGACCTGTCACTATTATTGGTACAGGCACTAATACCACTCCTGATAGCAATCTGTCTATTACAGATAGTGTGTCAGGAATTGGTAGTGTTATAGATGAAAACCTTCTCCCTGGCAATTTACTCATACCAGTAGTATTCATTCCTGACAATGTTACAACTATTCCTGCATCCACTCCAGGAACAATTATTAACGTTGTCGATCCAGAAGTTACAGTAAGTCCTATCGGCACTTCACTGCCTTCGTCCATCCCTCTAAATAGTTTGACACCAGCAGTTTTCAACCAAAAACCATCTCTGGTTGAAATTACTCCGATCGATAATAACGGTTCTCTCAACACCTCTAGTTGTTTTTAAATAGATGAATATCAATAAGGTCTCTCAGTCGATCAAATCTCAGACTCCAGATTTTGTCGAGTCTGAATATTCTTTGTTTAATAAGTTTTTAGAATACTATTACAAGTCTCAAGAAAAAACGGGACTAGGACAGAATATTCTAAACAATTTTCTTGGATATCTGGATATCGATAAGTTAGATATCCAGATTTTAGATGGAAAAACAAAGTTAGTAGAAGATATTAGCCTAACTTCTGATACCATTGTTGTTGAAACTGTTGACAGTTTTTTAGAACAGAATGGATCTATTTTAATTGGTGATGAAGTTATTTTCTATGAAAAGACAGTATCTTCTCCAAATATTGCATTAAGTCCTGGTGTATCATATGACCAGGTAAAATTGAAGTGGGTTGATTTAGAATCGATCCTTAACCTTTTTGATGGGTCTAATACAGTATTTCCTTTAACTTCTCTGGGAACTCCTGTTGCTCCAATTAGTAGCAAACATCTTATTGTTAAACTTTATAATGAAATTTTAATACCTGAAATTGATTTTCAGATCAGTGGTACAAATATCACTTTTACAACAGCACCTAGGACTAAACTTCCTTCTGATGCTGCCGAGCAAACTAGTGTAACCTATTTGAAGGGTTTTTCGGAAAATTCTATTATAGGTATTGATAATTTATCAAATGCTTTTGGTGAAGACAAAACTGAGTTTGTCATGACAGTATCTGGTTCTAGATATGAACCTATTACTGATGAATATATCATTGCTATCTACGACAATCGACTTTTAATACCTAGAGTAGATTTCTTTATTGATGGAGATACTTTTATCTTCAATACTGCTCCATTGAATGGGCGTTTCTTAGGATTGTTTTCTATCGAAGCACCAATCCCTTCATTTGGATCTGGTGCGGTTGGTTATTCTAGAGTTAATAATTCTGGGCAAATCACTAGCGTTTCTACTAGTAAGACGGGTGCTAACTACAGATATGAATATCCTCCTAAAGTAACTGTTAGTTCTGCACAGGGATCTGGATCTTCTGTTTCTGCTCTTGTTAATGGTGTTAAATCTGTATCTCTTCTTGAAGGTGGAAGAGGATTTAGTTCAACCAATCCTCCTATTGTAACTTTAGAACATCCAACTAAAGATGGGGCAGTTATACCTAAATTAAGTGCTGTTGTTGATACAAATGGTTCTGTATCCGAAGTAACGATTGATGAATCTGGAAGTGGATATACTTTTACCCCTAGACTTTCTTTCAAGCAACCTGGTGGAGCAAAAATTGGTCCAGTAACTATTGTCAGCGGACAAGTTTCGGGAACAATTCCAGTTACTAATGGTGGTTTGGGATATTCTACGGTTCCTGAAGTTTATGTTGATGAACCAACAGGTATTAATGGTATTAAGGCTTCTTTACAGGCAGTTCTTACTGATGGTGTCGTCACATCCATTACTGTTTTAAATGCGGGTCAAGGATATGAAACTGCACCTAGGGTTGCAGTTATTGATCCAGTAGGAGCACAAATTTTAGATGTTGCTGTCGATGGAGATGGCAGAGTAATTCGTGTTGATTTGCTCGACGGTGGTTCTGGATATGAAGATGTTCCATCAGTTTATATTGTTGACCATCGTACTTCAAATAGAGGAACTGGTGCAACTGCAACTGCTGCTATTTTCAATGGTAGAATTACTGATATTAATATTAATAATTTTGGAAGTGGATATAGTCAGACTGAACCCCCAGAAATTATTATTCAACAACCTCCAACAGCAAAAGCATCTGTAGGAGTTGGTCAAAATGAATTAACTGGTTTTTCTGTAAAGAAATCTGGATCTGGATACAGTAAAGCTAAATTTGAAGGTTGTGCTAGAGCTGCTAGTGCTATTACAGCGTATACAGAAGATGGTAATGCTGTATTCTCACAAAATACTACATCTAGTGCAGCAACTGCAGGTGCAGAAATTAAATGTTTGGATGCACTTTTTGTAAAGAGACTTCTGGACAAGTATACAGAACAGTTCTTACCTGATGTCCCAGAACTAGATTACAGTAAAATTGATGTAAGAACTGCAATTAAAACGATTAAGGATTTCTATACATCAAAAGGAACCTCGTTCAGTATTGCATATTTGTTTAAACTTCTTTATGGGGAAATTGTAACTGTTTCATACCCTAAAGATCAGATTATCAAACCGTCTGCTGCAACTTGGTCTGTTGACACAATTCTTCGTGCAACAGTTATTAGTGGCGACCCTACAAATATTAAAGATGGTCTGTTAACTCAAGATGCAGATATTGCCGATACTTCAGTTAGGGCAGCAAGTGCTCTTATTGAAAATTTCTTATCAATTCAAACATCAGATTCTGTAATTTACGAATTAATTCTATCTGAAGAAACAATTAATGGAAACTTTATTGTTCCATATAAAACTAGGTTGGGAGAACCCCTCAACACCACTGATAGTATTATTACTGTTGACTCTACTATTGGTTGGCCAGAAAGAAACGGTGAATTTATTATTGGTGGCACAGAAATTGTAAGATATAAAGAGAAGTCTCTTAACCAGTTTATTGAGTGTACTAGATCCATCAATAATGTTGTTGAAGATTGGGATTCTGCTACAGAAGTTACTTCTAATTTTAAAGTGTATGTCAACAAAGGCACTACACAAGAAGTTGTAATGAATATCGTTGGTATTGTTGACGCTCAACAAACCACTCTCACTGATACTGGGTCATATTATCTTCCTGGAGATAAACTTACTATTTCCAAACTTGGCGGAACTAGTGAGGATCCTGAACTTAGAACTTGGTTGTATAATGTTAAAAAACTTGTTGAGGTAACTTCGATTTCCTTTGGCGGTATTAATAATCAGTCTGCAACAGTAACATGCAACAATCCTCATGGTTTGCTTGTTGGTGATCAAGTTACTGTTTATGGTGCAAATCCAATCATCTATAACGGAACGTTCTTAGTAACTTCTAGAGATAGTGAAACTGTTTTCCAATATCAACTCCCACAACCAGCTAGTGTTATTCCTCAAGGTAATATTCTCGTATCTGTTGACTTGAATAAGGGTAAGTCTGATGATACTGGTGTTTTAAGTGCTATTGGACCCTATACCACTAATATTCAAAATTCTTTCTTCAATACACAATATGTGTATGTTGCGTCTACAGGTATTCCTAACTATAAAATTGGTCCTTTCCCAGGATCTGCTCTTCTTCCTGGTAATCAAAGAAAGTTAAATAGATTTCCTTTAACACCTTCTACAATTTCGACCAAAAATTTAATTACTCCTGGTCCTATTGGTACTTGGATTAATGGTGTTTCAATTTGGTCTTATAAGTCTACGACCAAAAAGACTTTTGGTGCAGTAACTGCTATTAATATTACCAATTCGGGTCAGGGTTATGATGCCGCTTCACCTCCAGCATTAACTATTTCTGGTGGAAATGGTACTGGTGCTCAAGCAACAGTCATTGTTAATGGTTCTGTTAGTGAAATTACTGTAGAAGGTGGTGGTACTGGGTATACATCCTCTCCTCTTGTTTCTATTGTTGGTGGAGGCGGATCAGGTGCTTCTGCTACTGCAATTATCACTAAAGGGTCTGTTTCTAGAATTCTTATTAATGATGGTGGTACTGGATATACTTCTCAACCATCCATTACTATTGTTGGTGGAGAAGGTACAGGTGCAACAGCAACAGCATCTGTACGTGGACCAATTAAGTCCGTTTCTATTGATAATGGAGGTCAGTCATATACTTCTAAACCAGAAATTATTCTAAGTTCTGGTAGTGGAGCAGTTGCACAAGCAATCGTCAACGATGGTCGTATTATTTCGATCGCTATTATTTCTGCTGGTCAGGGATATACTACTGCACCAGAAATTGTCATTCAAGGCGACGGTTTTGGCGCTGTTGCAAGAACAAGTATCGATGTTGATGGTGAAAATGCTGGTAGAGTAACTGGTATTGAGATTATTAATAGAGGTATCGGATATACTCAGGGAACTACGGTAATTGGTCTTAATTCAATTGGTTCTGATGCCGTTTTTGATGCCAATGTATTTGAGTGGACTTATAATCTTCAAGAGACATCTATCTTTGATAGTTCTAAAGGTTCTGTATTTGAAGGATTTAACAACCAATATGGTGGCGAATATGCCCACCTTTCCAATCCTCAAAGACTTAGATACATTCTTGGTGATAACTTATTTGAGAATGAGCAAGGAGTTGTCCTTGAGCAAGCGGATCAGTTAGATCACTCTCCCATTATTGGTTGGGCATTTGATGGTAATCCAATTTATGGTCCTTATGGATATCAAGATCCTACTGATCAAGGATCTGAAATTGCTAGACTAAGAACTTCTTATCGCCTGAAAACCAATTTAGTTTTCAATGAAATTACAAATCCATATCCTGTAAGAACTGATGGTCCTTTATTGACTGAAGAGGAAGCTGGACGATTTGTAGAGGACTATGAGTTTACCTTTAGTTTAGGTGATCTTGATCAGTATAACGGTAGATTCTGTAAGACACCTGATTTCCCCGAAGGTAGATATTGCTATTTCGTTACTATTGATGCAACTGAACAAGGAGATTCACTATTCCCATATGTCTTAGGTCCTAGTTTTAACTCTGTAGTTGACATTTGGAACTTGAATTCCAATGCTATTCAACAAAATATTCCTACGGGTGTTGTTCGTTATAGAGATCCTTATGAAAATGTAGATATTGATGTTGAAAGAGCACCTAATGCCTCTACTAATTCAATAACTGCTGAGAATGGTGATGTTTTATTATTTGAAGTAGAAGATGAAAATAAAGACGGTATCATTTCTCAAGATGAAACTGATGATCCCGATGAAATTTTTGAGGAATCTCCATTACAGTTATTTGATTACTTCCCAACAGTAAAACTAGATTCTAGAGTTGATATTGAAGTTGAAACAATCACTAAGTTTGAAGATGCTTCTGTAACTGGATTTATTGTTGAAAATCCTGGAGTTAGTTATCAGGTTAATGACCAACTTGTTTTTGATAATACTGATACCGATGGTAGTGGTGTTTCTGCTCGTGTTTCTAGAATTAAGGGAGAAACTCCAAGTTCTTATTCTTTTGAAAATATTAGTGGAAATAATTTTGGTGTTCTTCAGACCCAAAATCCCCATAATTTGCAAGTTGGAGATACAATCTTCGTTGATTACACTCCTGTAATGGATAACACAAATAAAACATTTAGTGTACGTCAATTTACAGGTATTGAAGAAATTGTAGTCAATCAAACTGGATCTGGATATAACGAGGACATTCCTCCACAAATCATCATTGACGGGAATGGTAAATCAGGCAAACTTGAAGCAACAGTTACTACTGTTGGATCTATTGACACTGTTAATATTATTAATGCTGGATTTGGATATACTAGTAATCCTAGAGTTATCCTAAGTCATCCTCAGGTATTTAAAAAAGCAGACTACTATGTGTCTCTTGTAGAGAATAACGAATATGTTAAAATCAATGACGCATTTGTAAATACTAATAAGGAATCGTTTATTTGTGGTGTAACTGAAGATAGTACTTCCAACAAAGTTGCATTTATAGCAAAACTTTCTGCTACTGGTGTAAAAGAATGGGAAAAGACTTTAGAATTGACTACGGGTCAACAATATGCAGAATTCCAAAAAGTATATGTCGATGGTTCTGATGTATGGGTTGTTGGTATCAATAGACCCAATTCTGTAATTTTAAATAATTACAACCCAGACATAATTTTAGTAAAATATACTCAATCCGAAAACGGTCTTGATGCAACGCTGACATTCCAAAAAGCATATTCTGGTATCTCTGGTAGTTCTCGTTCTGACAACATCACTTCATTGCAAAAGATGTCAGACACCAGATATGTTATTGGAGGTTTTACAAATACAAACTCTAGTAATCCTTATGATTCATTCCTTGCAACCATTGATTTATCAGGTAATTTTGCATTAAAGAGAAAAGTTGCATCTGCAAATAAATCTGAAAAAATTACAGATATTAGCGTTTCTGGTAGTAATGTATTCTTTACTATGGAAACTGCCGATGACACCACCTCAGATGATGTTAATGTATCTTTTGGTAAAGCAACTGTAAATGTAAACAGCATTGATATTGAATGGATTAAAGAATATAGTAATTCATTATATTCATTCTTTGATAGCAGTGTTACTGTTGATGAATTTGACGAATATTACATTACATCTACTCTCAGACTAAAATCTGATGATACTACAAAAGATAGTGTATGGATCGGTAAAGTTGATACTGACGGCGACTTTATTTGGAATTATCGATATGTTGCTCCTGGTGGAGAAGTAACTGCTATTAATAAATCTCATATTGATATTTTTGGTGACCTAAATGTTGGTTTCTCTACTACAGATAGTACAACATCACTTAAAACTGTTGATATTCTTAAACTTAACTACAAAGGTGAATTATTAAATCATACAAATAATAAATTTAACCTGAATAGAATTGAAGGTATTACTGCACATGCCTTAAATATAGACAACTCTGGTGATGTTTATGTCTTTGGACAAACTTCCTGGAACAGAAATGAATTTATCTTAGAATTTGCTACAGATGCAACTGATAAGACTGAAAATTATACTCCAACTTTGATTGGCGACGATGCCACAGATGCTTTAGTTATTTCTGGCGATGGTGTAGCAAAATTACTTGCTAAAGATGTTGGAACTCCTGCAAACTGGGAAAATTCAGCGATCAAGTTTACTGCTGCTTCTCTTGGCACAAAACTTGCTGATAATTGGACTCTTGAGTTTATGCTCTATAAGGACGCAGCAAACTCTCAAACTCATAGTCAAACCGAACAGACCTTATTCGCAATTGGCGACGCTGCAGACGCTACTGGCGGTCTCTGGATGTACTATGATATTGCCAATGGTAATCTTGAGTGTGTAGTCACTAATAATACCACTAGTGTAAATTCTGCTGGTAGTTCATTACAGTCAACTCAGACAAATATGTATGCCGATGATAGTTGGCAATTCATTGCACTCACCAAGTCTGGTAATGTTTTCACAGGATACGTGAACGGCATTCAAGTATTTACAGGTACAGTTTCAAATACATCTCTTGGAAACAAAGATCTTTATTTTGGTAATGTTCCTGGTAGAGATGGTAGTACTGGCACTTTCCGCTCCAATGAGCAAGGTCAGTATTATTTGGATAATTTAAGACTTAGGAATAGAATTTTAACACCAACAGTTCCTAGTGATGTATTAAGTCTTCCTCCCACTGCTTCTTATGCATTGGCATTTGATTGGACTGATGATGCTTGGTTTACAACCAATCTAAATCGTTATGATTATATTGATTATGTTGCTTGGGGATTAAAGGTTGATAAGAATGCTGATGCAATTAGACTGGGAGATAAGGGTCTTCAAACTAATACTAATGTTGGTTTTGTAAGAACTGCGGTCACTCCTGTAACAGGATCTGCACTTGCTATGCAGTCGAATGGTTTTGCACTTGGTACTGCAGGCATTCAATCTCTCGACTTTGATGATGCCACTACTACAATGTCTGAAAATACAGAGACATTGACTTATAATAGAGATGTTTGGGGTTCTAGAACCGCAACAGTTCCTTCTCCTGGATCACAAAAACTTAGTGTTAGTGCTGTAGTCAAACCTAAGTATTATTTCAAAGTAACACCAACAGTTAAGATTGATAATATTCAAGAACTCACTATTAATCAGTCATTTAACTTTACTATTGGTTCTAAAGTTGTATTGAATAATGGTGGTAGTTTTGTTAACAGCGGTTATCTTGTAAAGAAAGATACTGAAAATAACAAAATTTATCTTGCAGTCAATAACAATGCTTGGTCGGATGATCTCAATGTCGGTGAACTTTCTACTGAGCAATTTAATGAGCAAAGCAGCTATGGCATTGTTGGTCCTATTCCAAATGATGTTAATGAGATTGCATCGTTCAATTTTGCACAAGTAGTTAACACCACTCCAGGAACTTTTGATATTGATCTTAATAATTATAATCTAGATGCAACTGTTAGCGTAGGATCTGGTAATCTGGATAGTTTTGCGAAGTTCAAACCTTTTACGAGTGCAGATTACTCTATTAGAATTGATGAAGTGTCTGGATCTTCTAATTTTATTGTTGGTTCTGTCATTCAACCAGCAGGAAGTGATGTAAGTTTCAATGCTGCATACTCTACAATTCAAATCACTGGATTAACAGGTGTTTTGAAGATTACTCTTATTGCAAATCTCAGCAAGATTTTAAGGGCAACTGCAGTATCTAATAGTGATCAGGTTTATGTAATCACTTCCACAAGTCATTATCTGTCTCCTGGTGAAATGATCCATGTTGATGGTAATCCTTCTGAGACAGTTAATACTGTAGTATATGATGAATATGATGGATCCTTCCCAGTAGATACTGTAGTAAGTCCTCTAGAATTTACTTACAAACTGCCACAAGCAGCGATAACCAGTCCTGCAACTTCTGCTTCGTCTGTCAGTATCTTCGTTAGATCTCCCGTTCTTAAAATGTATTACGGGCATCAGTATGTGTTTGATCTTGGGCACTCATCTATGGTGGGTGGCAATTTGTCATTCTCTAAAGATAATCTGTATAAACTGGAATACTCGTTTAACTCTATTGAAAGAGTTGGTATTCCTGGAGTTACTGGAGAGGGACAACCTAATCCTACTGTAAAGTTAAAGGTTGATAGAGATATTGTTACTAATATTTCCTACTATTTCGATCCTTCAAGACCAGGTTTGGATTCTCCAATTGATCCTAATAGTTATCTAGATGTAGTTGGTTCTCCATATCAAGGAACTTTTGAAATTACTTCTCTTGCAGGTGCAACAATTACTCGTGGTGCTGATATCGTCAAATTCCCCTTAATTGATGAACCTGAAGGTGATGCTGGAATTAGTCAAACATCTTATAGTACAAGTTCTAGAAGAGCAGTAGGATCTATTTCCGACATTCGTATTACTAATGCTGGTGGATTCTACACAAGATTGCCAATTGTTACTAGCATCACATCAACTAGACAAATCGAAAGAGTTCAGATTGTTGAACCTGGTACAGAATATGCAGTTGGTACTTATAATAGTGTTCCTATTTCTGGTGATGGCGAAGGTGGATTTGTTTCTATCTCAGTTGCTAATGGATCGGACGATGAGGGAAATAATATTCCTGGTCAAATTCAGTCAGTAACAGTCACTTCTCCTGGTAAAGGATATACGACAGCAACTGTCGATGTTGAATCCGTTCAAGGTATTCTAGGACCAGGATTAGCTGGTTCTGGTGCTGAACTAACAGTTGTTATTCCTGCTTTTGGTACAGGTGCTTCTATCTTCACTACAGGAGATAGTGTTGGTAAGATCAAGAAACTTAAGAATAATAATTTTGGTTATGATTATCCTCATGACTACACACTACGTCCTGAGATTACATTCCCAATCAACGCTCAGTTAACCTCTACTAGCATCCTGGACAGCATCACAGTTACCGATCCTGGTTCTGGGTACTCTCAGTCACCTTCGGTTGTTATCACTGGTGGTGGCGGTTCTGGCGCTATTGCAGAATCTACTATTAGAAATGGTCGATTGGATCAAATTATTGTAAAAGATCCTGGATCTGGATATTCTTCTACTCCTATAGTTTCTCTGAGATCTTCCTTTAACTATGTTATTAACCTCGATTTGGGTCTGCTTCAGTTTGCATTCCCACATGGTATTCCTAATGGTTCTCAAGTATCTCTTATTGTTACTGATACTGGAGACGGTGCTGACTTCCCTCTATCATCTGGTGCTCTTGGTAGACTAAACTCCTCTACAACATATTTTGCAATTGCAGGTACTGCAAACTCTCTTGAACCTGATCAAATGAAGTTGGCAATTACCGCTGCTAACGCAGAACTTGGTGATGCGATTACGTTTGTAAACGCTGGTACTGGTCGCCAATCTGTACTGACAGAATCTTTTGGTGGTGCAGCAACTGCTAATGTTATTACATCTACCTTCTTAGAGGGTGAACTTGTTTATCAAGGCGATGCTTTAGATACTGCAACCGCAACTGGTTATGTGTCCACTAATAATGGTTGGCAAATTGGACCCAGAGTTCTTAAGATTGTTGATTACACTGGAGAATTTATCGAAGGTCAACAAGTCACTGGTGTTATTTCTAAATCTTCTGGTACTATTAGTGATCTTAATGTTGCTAAAGGTGTTCTTGAGATTGGTTCTATTACTAATACGACAGGTCAGTTTATTGATGATGTAGGCAAACCTTCTGAAATCATCCAAAGAGTACAAGATTCCTATTATTATCAAGATTTCTCTTATGCAGTCAATTCTTCTGTGTCCATCAATGAGTGGAAGGAACTTCTTCTTAGAAATGTTCACCCTGCATCCTTTAAGGTATTTGGTGAATTAAGTCTTGGTGAATATGGACAAATTCCTAACAAGCAAACATTCTTTGAGTTAACTAAGTCGGTCGAACTGGCAAGAGAAGCAACTGTACCAAATATTCAAAGTTTTGCATTAGTTGAACCCATTTATTCTGAATTCAATAACACCGAAGTTCTTTTCCGTCAAAAGAGACTTACTTCTTCAGAGAACATCTTGACTTCAGTTGTTCAGCGTCTTGATGACATTTCAACTCTCTTTGATGGAGAACGTATTTCGTTCCCAATTACAGTTGGTGGTAACAATGTTGTTGCGAGTGCTGATCAATTGATGGTTATTCTCAATGGTGTTGTTCAAACTCCTAATACTTCTTTTGAACTTCAAGGAGACTCCATTGTTTTCTCTGAACCACCTTCTCCTCCCGCTAGTGTAAAATATGTAAATATCACTATTGAGCAGATTGATACAATTACTGTAACTGTATCAAATAATAGCGGTATCTTCCCTACTGCTGGTAATGTGTTGGTTGGTACAACTAGCAATACTCGCCTTACGGTAACTAAAGTTGCTGGTCAAACAATTTCAGGTTTCATCACCCAGGGTGCATTTGTTGCAAATGAACTTGTAACTGTTGGTGCTACAGGATTTGCTGCGACTTATGATTCTCAAGTTAGTGTAGATAATCTTGGTTTGTTCATCTTTGGTGAGCAGATTACTAATTTTGACAATGATACTGCAATCGTTGAGCAAATTAACCTTGAAAGAGGGCAGGAAACTCCTTTAGGCAAACTTAGATACTCCATCGGTGCTGCCACAACTTCTGTTGAGATTATTACAGTAGGATCTACTACAAATGCCCCTGCTGCTGTTCCTGCAGATACTTTTGTTGCTGGTCAAAACTATCAATTTGGTTCTGAAATCTTCCTTGTTAATACTGTAACTACAGGAACAAATTCTACTATCCTTACAATCACTAGAGGACAGTCACAAACAGCAATTGTACCTCAGCAAGAGAACATTCCTCTTTATGGAACTCAAATTCAAGTTACAAATACATTAACTCTTAGTAAGACTGCTGGAACGTATCAATCTACTCCTGGTCTATTTGATATTCAACTTGATGATGTTATCATTGGTGCTCAATCTGGGGTAGTTGCTCGTGTTAGCTCTACCGCAACATATCAAGATCCTGTTACTGAGGAATTCATCGGTCAGGTTAATATTTCCGAAGGATCTACATTCTTTGGTTTGTTGTTCAATAGAATTGCCTCCACTACATATCCCAATGTCATTCTTGATGATATTTCTAAATCTCAGGTATCTATTGTCGATTTTGATGACAATAGCTTAGCATATGATTCTAAGTTCCCCTCTACAGAACCTATCAGTAATCTGGTACTTCCTTATGATAATTTAACTAATGGTCCTTTACTGGAAGATGAGTATATTCGTAATTATCAGATTGAATATGGTAATAATACTGCAGAATTCCTACCTGTAGAAGATATTACCGTCAGAAAACTTACTTTTGATCAAAAGCAAGGAACAGGTTTCTTTGCAGCTGGTCAAGTAATTAAGACGAGAGATACTAAAGCAGAAGTTATTGGGTATAATCAAGCAAGATCTACAATTTATCTTGGTAAGATTGGTAGGGTTAAAAATTCTGGTCAAGATTATCATACAGCAGTCTTTAATGCTGATGCACAATTAGATACTGCACAGAAGAAATTTAGTAGTTCTTCTCTGTTACTCGATGGCACTGGTGATCATGTTTCTCTTGCTGGATCCACTGAATTTGGATTTGGAACGAATGCATTTACACTTGAGTGTTGGATTCGTCCAACATCAGTTACAGGAACTCAATACATCATTGATTTGCGTTCAAATTCTAGTGATACTACTCCTAAGATTTACTTAGAAGGTGCCGAACTTCGTTATGGGTCTGCTACTAGTGATCATATTACTGGTGGTACATTAGTGGTTGATACTTGGTATCATGTTGCGGTTGCTAAGAGTGGCACAACAACTAGATTGTTCCTTGATGGTGCTCAAATTGGAACTGATTATACTGATACTAATAATTATGGTTCATCTCAACCAATTAACATTGGTGCTAATGAAGCAGATGGAGATAATTTTAATGGTCATATCGATGAAGTCCGAGTTTCTAATACTGCTCGTTATACCGCAGTGTTTACACCACGTAATGGCATATTCCAAGGTGATGCCAATACTAAACTTCTCCTCCATTTTGATGGTGCTGATGCTCAGACTTATACAGAAGATTGGTCTGGTGTCGAATCTCTCACCAATGGTGAAGAGTTCCATAATGACGCTATCCTAGCAACCTCTAGAGTTTCTGGTGCTCCTGTTGGATTTACTGGCAACTCTCATAGAGTTTATAATGCAGCAGAATCTATCAGACTGAACAAAGACTTTATCGCTAAAGAAACTGTTTATCTACTTCTTCAGCAGTATCCTTCTTTAACTATTCCTGGTGGTAATGTGAATTGTGAGGATGATATTCGTGATATTCTAGACTCTATTATTGAAGACCTCCACAATGGTTCTAATAATCACATGTGGGATTCATCTGCACTTTATGTTGATAGAACTGTAAATCCAGTAACTCTCAATCATGTTGAAACTGAAATTGCAGAAACAATTTGGGCATATAATAAAGTTGATGAGATGCTTCAATATATCATCACTAATGTTACTTGGACTATTCAAGGTGATCATGGACTAACTCAAACCCTGAATACAGATCCAACTAACATTTACGAAAATGGTTCAGCAAGTCTCAGTAACTGTGCTGATGTTTATACCACAATTAATAACTTGATCGACCTTCTTACTGATACATTGTCGGAAGCAAATTCTCCTAGTGCAACAGTTGATGGTGATCATTTAGGAACAGTAACCAAGGTCGAACCTGTTTATGAATTCATTGGTGGAACTATCGATGCATATGTTGAAAGATCTTTTGCTTCGACATATCATGATGGTAGTACAGACGTTCTGTATTCAAATAGAGTTGATGCTTCGAGTAGAGATAGATTCTATGATGCTGCGAATTTGATTGAGGCGAACTCTGCTGTTATCATTGACAAAACTTCTTACGATCTTCTTCAAAGATATCCTGATCTTTATCAAGATATGCCAAGAAATGAAAATGGTGTATCTGATGATGGTATTGAGCGTTGTAAGACTGATCTTACGTTAATTCTTGCTGAATTAATTAAGGATATTCGCTATGGCGGTAACTTAAACACAGTTCAGACTGCCAAGTTCTACTTAGGTTCAAATCAAGAGTTGCTCCATATTAGACTTCAAGTATGGCAGTCTGCTTATGCTCATACACGCCTCGGCAATTACATGAAGCAGGCAATCAATGGCGATCTTACTTATGACAATACTGACAATATCATTGTTGGTGATTGGGGTATTACTAATGATGCTGGTGGATGTGCTGATGTTCAAACTGCAATTGATAATCTTATTGATACATTTAACGATATCATCGCACCAACCGATAGTGATTATAATATTGCTGCTGATAGACTATATTTCAATAGAGATGCTATCACATCAGAAGTCAATGGTGTTACCAACGAATATTTGACATATATTCTTCAGAATGTTCAATATAGTGCATATACTATCAATGCTTCAAATTATGCATCATATATGGAGAAATTCCTAATTGCTGCAATTTCTGACTTGCAAACTGGTGGTACTAATAGTATACTTACTGAAATTGATGCATATTTGAATTCTTCCTTAGCAATCTTAACTATTGAAGATGAATTACTCCCATTCCTCTTTTCTGTTGAAAAACTGAAAGAGTTTGGTGAACTTGCTATTGAAAATAATATCTATACTCAAGGAACATCTGTTACTGGAGATCAATATGCATTAAGATTTAGTGCAAATGCTTCTTACAGAGACAGTGAAACTCCTTCTAATATTCAAAATGTTGTAACTCGATACAACACCTTGATTGATCTTATTTTAAGCACATTATCTCCTGGTTCTACTGCTGCTAGAAGTGCTACTAAGAATATCGCGTTTAACGCAAATTATTATAGAGAAGAAATCAGAGGTGAGATCAATGCTCAGTTTGGTTCTAATGCTTGGGTATACGAACCCTTCCTCAACGAATTAACTGATAGCGTTGTTCATGATATTATCACTACTGATACTTCTACAACCCAATCGGCATATAATGTTTCTCTTAGAAATATAACTGGCACGTTTACAGTTGGTGAAGTTGTAACTTCTAGTGGAACGGGAACAGCAACAGTTCTTGAATACAATACTGTAAATTCTATTCTTTATGTTGGTGCATTCACTGGCACTGCTTGGGATGCTGGCGATACGCTCACAGGTGCAAATGGTGGTACTGCTACTATCACTGGTGGTGGAACTGGATCAGTTGCTTTTGATGGCAGTGGTGATTACTTACGGACTGGTTTCAGTAATACTGATTTTGCTTTCGGTAGTAATGCAATCACTGTTGAAGCATGGGTTTATTGGAACGGTAATAATACTAACTTCCAAATCACTGGTTCTACTAATGATAACTTTAACTGGTACTTTAGTTCTGGAAATATTGGTTTTTGGGGTGGAAATGGTTCATCCTTCATGAACTTCAATACTTCAATTTCCGCTAATAGATGGTATCATGTTGCATTGGTTAGAACTGGAACAGGGTATAATCAGACTAAGATGTATCTTGATGGTGTTGAGCAGGGAACTGCAAGATGGGCAACTTACTATAGCAGTATGACCCTTTTGGTTGGTCGCAATAATTTGAGCGGAAATATCTATGCAGATGGTTTCATTTCTAATCTGAGAATTGTGAAGGGTACGGCAGTATACACTAACAACTTCGTGAGACCATCTATTCCTTTCGATGCCAATGATGTTCCTAATACAGTATTCCTTTCTTGCCAAGGTGACAATCCAATCACAGATAATAGCAATGTTGGTTTTGCTGTTACTGCTTTCGGAAATGCTGCTGCTTCAGCAACAAGTGCATTCAGTAGTTCTGGTGGAGTAAGTTCTTCCTTTGACTGGTTTACCAACCCCTCAAATGTTCAGATTTTGACCACTGCAAGAGGTATTACATCAAATATTCAGGGTCAAATTGCTGGAACTAATCTCTGGACTAATCCAGAGGCATTAGGGGTCAATTGGTCTACTACTAGGACTAGTGTCTTGGATAATCAAGCACCTGCTCCAGATGAAACAGTTACAGCAGAAAAAATTGTAGTTGATTCTTCAAGTGGAGATCATAATATCTTCAGGTCTTATTCGTTGACCGCATACGAAACATTAGACTCTGGAACAGTTAAATTTGATAGTGGAAGCGAGACGTTTGATACTGGTGCTCCTACTGGGTCTCTGCAAACATATACATTCTCTGGGTTCTTCAAAAAAGATGAAATTACTTCTATACAACTTCGTGCCACATTAGATCCTGGTAGCAATGAAGGTAGAGTATTATTTAACTTAAACCTTACTGACGGCACTGCTGGTAGTATCTTCACTCAAGGAGTAGCGGGTACTGGTATTACAGTTGATGAGTATGGATCTGTTCCTGTTGGTAACGAATGGTTTAGAGCATACATTACTATAAGTTTTGGATATGGTTTCTCTACTCTTAGAGGTAGCATTTTTGCCAATAATGGATCGTCCTTCACAGGTAATGGAACAGATGGATATTATGCTTGGGGTATTAAACTTAATTCTGGTGGTCTTGATCCTTACAGTGCTGTTGGTGGACAAGTTTTCTACTCTGATATCGAATATAATATCAAAACTTTCGCAGTTAAGAGATTAAGACAATTTATGGTCCAGGCTCTGTCTAATGATCTTGATAGTCCCTCTCTGACTTCTAGTTTCTATGGATATTATGATACTGCAGCCGCTTCTAATTATACGGCAAACAGTTATGCAGCACTTGTCCGATATGGATTGAATATTATTGAACAGCAACTAGCAGTAGATTCTCACTATAGAACGTTTACTACAACAAATGGTATTACGTTAGAAACTAAAACATATGGAACAAGAGATATCCCTGTAGGTATTAGTTCTAGAGTATTCAACTCAGATTATATCTACGGTAACTTCTCTGATGCATATGCTGAAATTGAAAGCGTTTCTGTAAACGAAGGTAAGATTGTAAAAGTATATCAACGTTTTACTATTGATGGTGATATTACCGATGGACCTTTCACTATGAATGAAGTTGTCGCTAAACAAGGTGCTCCTTCGGTTACTGGTAAGGTTTATGGTTTCTATGAAGATGAAAATGCTAAGTATATCGATGTTGAAATAACCGCAGGTCCTTGGGTGATCACTGACACTCTTGTTGGTGCTACTAATTCTACAACTGCACAAATTTCTGCTATTGAAGATAGAATTCACATCATTGATCTTCAGGGTGAATTTGAAGAGGATATTCCTTTCATTGGTTATACCAGCACTGCATCAGCAAGTCCCACAAGTTTCATCAAAACAGTTGCTTCTGTAACAGATAATACTGGTGGTAAGTTGACTGTAGATACTGAAAGCTTAGAAGGATCTTTTGAGAGCACCTCAGTTGTCTATCCTGCTTCTTCTCAACAATATCTTGATGTTGATAAGTTTGCTGGTTTTGACGCTTCTGTTGGTCAAAGAATTGCATCTGAAGGTCATGTCAAGTACGGTATCACCATTAATTCTGGAGATGCAAATGTATTCACCGTTGGAAATAAGATTTATAAGATTGTTGGTGGTACAAAACTCACTAGTGTATATGGTTATATCACAGATGTTGATTTAGATAATAACTTTATCTACGTATCTGAAGTTGAAGACACATTCTCTGGTGGTGATATTATTGGTGATTTCGGACTATCCGATGGACTTGATATTGCTGGTATTGCCACAGTCACAACTAAATTAGAAGTTGCTGGTGCTGGTTCTGCTAGAATTCAAGATATTAAGACTGTTGGATTGCTTCAAAGACTTTATCTAACTGAAGTTGTTGGAAACTTTACCAAACAAGATTCTATTAAGAGTGTCAACAACTATAGATCAATTGTTGTTGAGATTGAAGAACTGAAGGCAAGAGTTAAGCGTTCTTTCAGAGGATTTGATGGAACTCAAACCAACTTCAAACTCAGTATTGAGAATGGCACTCAGTACCTCCCAGATCCCGATGGTCACCTGCTCATCTTTGTTAATGGTATCCTGCAACCTCCTGGTGCAACAAACGCATTTACAGCGTTCTCCAATCAAATTCAATTTACCGAGGCACCTGAACTTGGAGCTTCTTTCACTGGGTTCTACGTCGGTAAACTTAGACAACTGGATGATATCTCCTTCGAGTTTGACTCCTTACGTCAGTCCTTCAACCTTAAGCGTAACGAGGTTTTCTACTCGCTCACGCTGACAGAAGGTGTCCAATCTAGTGTGATTAGACCTGAGAACAATATCATCGTTTCTCTCAACGGTGTTATTCAGGAACCTGGAATTGGTTTTGAAATCGTTGGTTCTAGAATTATCTTCTCTGAAATTCCTCGCGTGGGATCGACCTTTGTCGCATTCTCTTACGTTGGTTCTGAAGCAGACGTTGATGCTGCTGAAGTTGTTCCTCCCATTGAACCTGGTGATTTTATTGATATTCAAGGTGAAACTGAGGATCGCGAAGTCGCAGTTATTGAATCTTCCAATTCATTAATTACATTTGATTATTTGGGATCTGTATTTGGGCAGAATGCCATCGGACAATCAAATCTTGTTTCTGGATTTATTGATAGAGTTTCAGTAACATCAGGAGGTTCTGGATATACATCTAGACCAATAGTTCGTGTTGATTCTATCTCTGGTTTTGACGCGAATATTCGTGCTTTGGTTGGTGTTGCTGGTGTTGAACTCAATAATGCTGGTTCTGGATATGAAAATCCTGGAATTGATGTTGAAACATCCGTACCTGATGATTGGACTGCACCAAACCTTGCCGATTACGGTGAGGAGTTAATTGATCCCGAGATACTTGCATAAATAACTAAAAATTCCAGTAAGTAATGTCTAAGCAAATTATTGGTATTGGCAGTGCCGCAAATGACAACACGGGTGATACACTCCGTGTTGGTGGTGATAAAATTAATGATAATTTCAGTGAAATTTATACCGCTATTGGCAATGGTTCGGATACCCAATTGTCATTGAGCAATGCAGGAACAGGACAGGTTTTAAGATATAATGGATCTTCCTTTGCCCCTTCTGATCTCTCTACATTAACATCTTCATTGGATGTTAATGGTAATGAGATTATTAGTTCCTCTAATGCTAATATCGTTGTCAATCCAAATGGTAGTGGTGATTTTAGGGTAACTCATGGTAGTACCACATCAATATTTGATGGTGGTGGAACAATTGATTTTCCCACCCAAGTAAAGTATGTAAACGAGTATACTGCCGTTAGTAATGCACCAGCATCAGCAACTTATCCTGGATATTTCTTCACCGTAGATGGTGATGATAATCCATATGTCAATATGAACATCACTGCAGGTGGTGTTGGTGATACTAGAGCAAAGTTACTGACAGAATACTCTAGTATCGATTTATTGAGTGATGTTGATACCACAACCGCTGCACCTACGAATAATCAAGTTCTTAAGTGGAACGGTACAAATTGGGTTCCTGGTGATGATTTAGCAGGGATTTCTTCATTGAATTTGTTTGCAACTATTACTGGTGACACGGGATCTACAACAGCAAATTCTCAAACTGATACATTGACGATTGCTGGTGGAACTAACATCACAACTTCTGTATCTGGTGATACGGTAACAGTTGATTTTAATGGATCACTGACCACAACACTTGCTGCTCTTACCGACACTGATGTTTCTGGCATCACTCAAGGTGATTCTTTATATTGGAATGGCAGTGATTGGATAGTAACTCGTAGTCCCATGACTTGGTGGGAGGTCAGTGCTAATGGTAGTAGTGATTATGTATTTAATGGACCTGGATTTCCTTCGGGAGCGAATGATCCTACTTTGTATGTCATGAGAGGTATGACATATGCATTTGATAATAATACGGGAAGTGCTCACCCCTTCAGAATTCAAAGTACACAGGGATTAGCTGGAACTCCATATACAGAGGGTCAGTCTGGTAGTTCTACTGGAGTTTTATATTGGACAGTTCCAATGACTCTTTCTCCTAGCACAACACTGTACTACCAGTGTACTATTCACGCTTCAATGCAAGGCACAATTAACGTTTTAGGTTGATAAATGGCAAGAACTGTTCCTGGATCTGGTGCCGTCATCGAGCCCATCTTCGATGAGGTTTTCGGTGTTCGTGCAGTAAAAGTTACGAATGGTGGAAGTGGGTATGATCCTGCAGATCCACCACGTTTAACTATCACTGGTTGTGGCACGCCAGAACGAGAAGCATTATTGTATCCAATTGTTGATGCTAATTCTGGAAGAATTATACACGTCAGAGTTCTTGATAGGGGGAAGGGGTACGATCCATTAAGACTTCAAATTGTTCCCACATCGGAAACTCCTAACGTTATTAATTCTTTTAATATCAATAGAATTTGGCAAAGTCATCCAAATTCTACAACTGCAGGAACTTTTAGTGGCGTTACAGATCGACTTAGTATTGTATCTGATAATCATCCTAAACCATCTCAATATATCTTAGAAGAGAGGCAACCAGGTGGTTCTGATGCTATTCTAGATAGAACATTCGATCAGACTTTCATTTATAGAGGAGGGAAAGATGTACCCAATCCCTCAACAAGACCAGAACAGAATGATAAAGTAACAGGAATTTTTTCAAACGGCACCTTACTTCATACCCCAGAGTGGGGAACTGATGGGAATACACCTGTTGGATTTTCTATTGATAGTGTAAAATATGATTACGTAAAAAGTGCAAATGTATATGACGCTGTAACTGAAGCGGGAATATATTATCATCAATCAAAAAATGTCATCAATGAGTTTTCTCTGGCGAATGGGGTTTTTGATTGGGGTGGACTAGAACAATTTACATGGAATGTAAAGGTAGAATATGGTAATATTTTAATTTTTGTTACTAATGTTGATGAGACACTGGGTAGTGTTGAGATTGGTAGATTAATTGATGAAATTGGTGGCAATGCTTCTGGAGAGATTGCTAAAATTGTAAGAAATGATCAAAACCAAATTACAAGACTTTATCTCAGAAATGTAACTAATACATTTGCTGATGGAGACGTTTTACTAGGATCTAATGGATTTAATGTAACTATCTCAGATGATCCTAGAAGTTTAAATGTATATTATATTGAGTTTGGGCAATACGCTGAAAAATTTGGAGCATTTGTTCCTGGTCAATATTATCTGGCACCTGAAAATATACAGGTTAAAAGAAATTATTTAATTATTTTCAATCAGACAGATTCGTCTAATCAGCTGGGTGCGGGACATCCATTACGTATGAGTACCACAACTGATGGTACTCTTAATGGAGGATCTCTTTATTACAACAGTACAGGGTCTTCAGCAGCACCATCTACTGATTATGAAAATGAATATCAATCGATATTTGTGATGAATGCTGATGAGAGTAATAAAATTTATTATCATTGTGCTTATCACAGATATATGTCTGGATATGAAGGTGATGAAGGATATATGATCCTTAGTAGCAATACTGAAAATGAAGAGATAGTTAATAATTATTATGCTGAGAATTATTATCAGTCTGATGAAAATGATCTAAATACGATCGATAAGTCTAGACATGTAGATGGACACTCTAAGATTTTGGGTATGTCTTTTGATGGATATCCAATTTATGGTCCATATGGATATACTACAAATAGAACTGTCGGTAGAATGGTTAGTTCTTACAGATTAAGAACTACTAATGAATTATCTGGTGGTAGGGAAGAAGTTGTTACCGCTTCGACAATAACTTATGCAGTTACTGTTTCTGCAGGAAAATACTTATTCGATGCTTCGTCTGTAGAATTTTTAGAATTATTAAGAGGAAAGACTTATATCTTTAATCAAGATGATTCTACTAATGATAATAATGCAATCCTAATTTCTTCGACTGATGATGGTTGGCATGGTGCAGATCCTTCAATTATTGGGGATGTAGCAAATCTATATTCTGGTCAAGGTGTTTCATATTATCTGGATGGTTCTGAAGTAACCTATACTAATTATATTTCTGGATTTGTTGCTGCATCTCAGAGAGAAGTTCGCTTTGAAGTTCCTGTCGATGCACCTAGATTGTTGTATGTATTTGGTTATTCTACTGCAGATTTAGGAATTAGAATTGTCCAGCAGGGTTATAAACTTGGTGATCTTACACAAGACTATATCTATGACACTAGTGTTTCTGGAGCAACTCTGGATGAATACAATGGTAAGTTTGGTGTAACACCAGAATATCCAAATGGCACATATGCATATTTTATGGCAGAAACGTCATCGGGAGAACCTCAATATCCATATGTAATTGGACCAAAATATTATGGCGTTCCTTTATTTGAAGGTAATGTAGTCCCAAATATTTCTAGCAATTTTCCAACTGAAACTGCAGGTGATGTTGTTCTCAATACTGATGGAACCGTATCATATATTAAGATGACCAGAACTGGAGATAATTATTTTGGTTCTGCAAAGTCATATATTTTAGGTGGTCAGGGTACAGGTGCTGTAGGAACACCTACTGTACAAACTGTGACTGGTCTGTCTTTATTGAATGAGGGTCGTAGTTATGCAACTCCACCTACACTTATCTTTGAAGGTGGCGGTGGTGGCGGCGCTCAAGGTGCTGCAGAGATTGATACTTTAGGTAAACTTTCTACTGTATCTGTTGTTGATCCTGGAGAATTTTATCAGGAACCTCCTTATATTCTTGTTACTGGTGGCGGTGGCATCGGTGCAAAAGCTACTGCCGTGATTAGTCAAGGTGAAATTACTGCTATTAATGTAACAGATCCTGGAGAAGGATATACCTCTCCACCAAATATTATCTTCACTAAGTTAGTAAACTTAAAGAGGAAAACTAGATCTAGACAAGCATTCAACTCCACTACAAATTATATTACAGGTTTGCTTAAAGATGTAGAACCTGATGATATTGAGATTTTTGTTCAATCTACAGATGCATTCCCTGGATCTGGCGAACTTATACTTAATGATGAAACTATTTCATATACTGGAAGATCTAGAAATAGATTTACTGGATTATCCAGAGGTGTTAATTTTAACTATGATCAACGTGTAATCTTGGATCCTGGTCAAAATGATCAAACAGGATCTTCCTTATATAAATTCAATGTTAACGATCGAGTAATTCGTAGAATTGAGAATGAAAATAATAAGATTGCTAAAGTATATGACTGGGATCCTGACACCAGAGAACTTTTAGTTACATTTGAAGTTGATGAACTGGCATTCATTGATGCAGGAATTGCTTCTACTGAAGATGCAATCGTTCAGTTTGATGCTGGAGTTGCAAATACTACAGGATCGGCAGCATTACCTCACATTATCGAAGTTGAAGATGGAGAAACTATTGTTACATTAACTGTTCCAATTAGCACTTTACAAGATAGAAAACTACAAGATAATATTGGTGGTTTAGATGCTGAGGGCAATGTTATTGGAGATGGTATTCCAGATTTGTTTAATGCAGGAACCGCATTTGAAAATCAAATTAGTTTAGATGGTGGTATATACAGTTCTTTGTATGGTATTGAAGAAACTCAAGGTGGACAAAATACCACACTTTTCCAAGTTGGTGATAACATTAAAGATGCAAGTATTCCTCAACTATTTGCTACAGTTGTTGAAGCAGGAGGTTTAAGTGAAGGTGTTGATCATACAGCACTTGTATATCTTCAGTTAGATCCCAACTCCTCTAATGGTCAAAACTTTAGTTTGAACGAAGTTGTAACTGGTTCTGTTTCTGGTATTACTGGCACTGTTGTTGCTTGGGATTCTACTACTTCGTTGCTTACTCTCAGTAGCATTACTCCGTATAATACTGGTAATGTTAACGTTGGTGTTGCTGGATTGCTTTATGAGTACTCATATAACAGCACTATTGTTGATTTTATCATTCAAGATGCTGGTACTAACTACAGTGCTGTTCCTACTATATCAATTGAAAATACAGGAGATATTCAAGCGACTGGAACTGCTGTTATGACTACCGCTAATGATCAAATTAGTTCTGTCACCATTAACAATGGTGGATATGGTATTGCTCAAACAATTGATGGGACATACAACCTCCACCCAATAATTACAGTTACAAATGCGGTAGGAGATACTACGGGTTCTGGTGCGGTCATACAAGCAATCCTTGGTGGAGAAAATGCTGTTGGTAATGCTGGAGCATCTTATAGAATCAAGGGAGTAAGTTACTCTTCTAGTATTCGTTCATAACCTTCATAAATAAACAAGAGGACAATAATCCCTTAGGAAATGGCAGCGTTACTTACTGATCAATTTAGAATTTTTTCTGCGAGAAAATTCATCAAATCACTAGAGGGTCCGATCGCGACGCAAAGTGATGATGACGCAGGGTCGTCTCGTGACCGCCTTTATTTGTTCATTGGTAGACCTCAGAGTTGGGACAATGAGAACTCTCCTCCCCAGGCAGTAGATTCATTCTCAGAGTTTTCTGGATCTTTCGATGATATGGTCTCTCTGAAGAGAGTTCTTGCTTCGGATACTGTTCAAGTTGTTCGTCGCATTGATTGGGTTTCTCCTGAAGAAACTACTGGTGGACTTGGTTTTACCTACGATATGTATCGTAATGACTATTCTCCAAGTAAGACTGCTTCTTCTGGTGCTACAAAACTGTATGATTCCGACTTCTATGTCGTGAATTCTCAGTATCAAGTATATAAAGTTATTTTTAACGGAACTTCTCCTTCTGATCCCAACGGGAAACCTTCTACAATTGAACCTACTGGTACTTCCACTTCCATCATTACTACTAGTGATGGGTATCGTTGGAAATACATGTACACTATTCCAGTTGCTTCAGTCCTCAAGTTTTTCTCCAACGATTATATGCCCGTATTCACAAATGATGCGGTAAGGACTAACGCAGTCGCTGGTGAAATTGATACAGTTGTAATCAATTCTGCTGGATCTGGTTACAATAATGGTACTTACGATAATGTCGCTATCAATGGTGACGGTACTGGCGGTCGTATTTCTATCGTTGTTGATGGTGGTAAAATTATTTCTGCAACTGTAACTTCTGGTGGTACTGGATACACCTTCGGTAAAATTAGTACTGACGCTATTACAGGCATCGGTACTGGAACTGCTGGTGAAGTTGATGTAGTAATCCCACCTCCAGGCGGTCACGGTGCTGATTCTGTTATTGAACTTGGTGCTTTCCGTGTGATGGTAAACTCCAAACTTTCTTATGATGAAGGTGCTGGAGATTTCCCTGTTGATAACGATTATCGTAGAATTGGTTTAGTTACTAATCCTTTAAAATTTGGTACTGAAGAACTTATTTCTGATTTGACAGTTTCTGCTACAAAAGCAGTTATTTTCTCTCCTACATTTCAAGGTAACTATGTACCTGATGAAATTGTCACTCAAACAAGAGTTGTTGGTGGTACGAATGTTACTGCTCGTGGTCGGGTTATTTCTTGGAATCCTACCACTAAAGTTCTGAAGTATTATCAAAATGCTATTGACGGTATCTTCCCTGAAGTTACTGGTACACAAAATGAATTTGACGGTTCTAATGTAATTAGTGGTGCCACTTCTGGTGCTGCTGGACAACCTGATGTGAACTTCCCTGCAGTTCCAAACTCTTCTTCCAGAACTATCAATAACACTGAGTATGACTTAGGTATGAAATTTAATAATGGATATGCGAAACCTGAAATTAAGTCAAACAGCGGTGACGTTGTTTATATAGATAATAGACGAGCAATTAGTCGTGCAAACGACCAAGTAGAAGACATCAAAATCGTAATCGAATTCTAATGACACAAAATACCAATCTTAACGTCACACCTTATTACGATGATTTCGATAAGGCGAAAAACTTTTATCGAGTATTGTTTCGTCCTGGTTTCCCTATTCAGGCGAGGGAATTAACAACGTCTCAAAGTATTATACAGAACCAGATTGAGAATGTAGGTTCTCACTTGTTCAAAGATGGTGCAATGGTTATCCCAGGTCAAGTGGGATATGATACAGAAGTTGATGCCATCATGCTTCAAGAATCATTCTTGGGTGCAGATATTGAACTGTATAGAAGTCAATTGTCAGGTAAGATCATCGAAGGTCTTACCACAGGTGTTAAGGCAAAGGTTCTCTATAGTATTTCTTCTACAGAATCTGATAAGGGTTATATTACATTATATGTTAAGTACATTGAATCTGGTGGTGAACAAAATACTCAGCAAACATTTCAAAATAATGAGCAGTTAGTTACCGATAGTGAGATTACTTTCGGTACAACTCTGATTGAGATTGGTTCTCCTTTTGCTCAGTTACTTCCTACTTCTGCTCTACAAATTGGTTCTGTTGCATATGTTCAGAGCGGTGTGTACTTCATCAGAGGTTTCTTTGTTGATGTAGATTATCAATATATTCTTCTTGATCAGTATGGAAGCAACCCCTCCTATCGTGTTGGTCTCGACATTCAAGAATCGATCATCACTCCAGAAGATGACCTTAGTCTCAACGATAACGCTGCTGGAACATCTAACTATGCTGCACCTGGTGCTCATAGATTTAGAATCACTACCAGACTTATCAAGAAACTTCTGACGGATGATGCAGATAAAAACTTTATTGAATTGTTGCGTATTAACAATTCTAAGGTAGAAAAGATTGTTGACCGAAGTGCATACGATGAACTGGAAAAGAGTATTGCTCTTAGGACATTTGAAGAATCTGGTAATTATGTTGTAAAAGATTTTGGAATTAAAGTTCGTCAAGGATTGGATAACAACTTTAATAACGGTGTATATAAATCTGGTGCAACAACTCAAAGCGGTAACATTGCTTCTGAGGATAAGTATGCTGTAGAGTTTGGTCCTGGTGTTGCTTATGTCAAGGGATATAGAGTTAAGAAATTAGCACCAGCGTATATCGATTTAGATAAACCCAGAGATACTGATTCTGCACAGAACGTTATTATTCCATTTGAGATGGGTAACTTCTCAAATGTTGAAAATCTCTATGGTTTCCTTAATACATCTGGTTCTACTGTTGGAAGTGCATACCAAACTTTAGAACTTCGTGATACATTTACTTCTTCTCCTGGAACTTCTGCTGGAGATATTATCGGATATGCTCGTGGTGCTACCCTAGAGCACATAGATGATGGTGCTGACAATGAGTATGGTAATGCTGACGATAAGTATAGATTGAACGTCTTTGATGTTCAAATGTTTACTATTTTAGAACTTGCATCTAGTGTTGATATTTCTGCAGGATCTTTAGTAGTTGGATCTTCTAGTGGTGCTAGAGGATATCTGGTTGATGCTGTATCCTCCGATGATCACATCAACTTATATCAAGTAGAAGGAACTTTCTCCGTCAACGAAATGCTCACAATTGACGGTGTGCAACTTGATACTATTAGTGCGTTACACACATATCAATACTCAGATACTCGTCAAATTGTTGCTAAAGATGAAACTACAACTGCTGTAGAATTCACCGCAGACGTTATCCTTGAAGATATTCAAATTGTTCAAGGAACTACATTTACATATAGCACTACCTCTGCTGATATTCTGACTGTAGACACTGTTAGTGCTGCAGATGGATCTAGAACTGAGGGTACTTATTTAATTGGTGCAACTGATTATACTACAGATGCAAATGGTTCTGGTGCAACATTTAGTATTGCAGTTGATAATACTGGTGCCGCTACTGTTACAATAATCAAAGGTGGTTTTAGTTACGTAGTAGATGAAACAATTACTGTAACTGATGCTCAACTTGGTGGTGGCGGCGGTGCTAATTTAACTTTTGATGTTGCAACAGTTGGAGCAACAATTAAAGGTCTTCAATCTAACTTTGCTCTAGACCTCAGATCTGGAGATCAGATTTATTTCAGCGACACCCAATTTGTTACTGTAGATAAGGTCGATCAAGATAATTTGACTGGTACAGCATCTACAAACATTTTTGAATTTGCAAATCAAATTGTCAAAGTAGATCCTGGTTCTGCATCTCCTTCTGATGGAGTTTATAATGCTATCTTACGTTATAGATCTAAACTTTTTGATGTTGCTAATGCTGATCTTATCAGCCCCATGCCTAAGAAGTATGTAAAGAGCATTTCTGACGAATCCATGATTGTCAGAAGAACATTTGATGCTCAAACAGTTGCTTCTAACTCAATCTCTATCACACTTCCTGAGAACGAGCAGTTCCAATCTATTTCTGAAGAAAACTACGTCATTACTGTTCTTGCTGGCACTAATTCTACTCATCCTGTTGGGGATCAAATTACAATTGATACCACAAATACTGGAGTAATAGGATATTCTTTCTTCACTTCAACTGATAGAACAACATTACAAATCGATAATCTGACAAATGTTACTTCGGTTAAAGTTACTGCAACTATTTCTAAGAACGTAACTGTCAGAAAGACAAAATCTGGAAATCAGATGTTTGTTCTGAAAGTCAATAAAACTACTAAAAATATTGATAAGCAGAATTATAATCTCACATATTCAAATATCTATGGAACTAGAATTGAAGATAGAGATCTCAGTCTTGGTTTAAAAGATTGCTACCGTATGCACGCTGTCTATGAATCTTTTGATGAGAATGATCCTGTACTTCCTTCAGTAACATTAGTTGAACCTGTATTCTTTGAGACTGGTTCTATCGTTACTGGCAGAACTTCAAAGGCTCGTGCTAAGGTTGTAGATTTTAATTCTGGTAGTCTAAAACTCAGTTTGGTTTACCTTGATGGTGGAATGACTTCTGGAGAAACTATTGATGGTGTTGATAGTAATGGAGATCCAATTACCGCTATTGTAAATGATAGTGAAGGATCTGTTGTTAATGGATCTAAAGTTGTAACAGACAATTATTTCTTAGAATTAAATCAAACTGGATTTATCTACGATATTTCTAAAATTGTACGTAAAAAAGGTACATCTATTCCAATTAGAAAACTTTTAGTTGTTGCTGATTATTACTCACATTCTTCTACAGGAGATTATTTTGGTGGTCAGTCCTATCTGAACACAAATTATGATGAGATTCCATTCTTTGGAGCTAAGTATCTTACCGACTATCTAGATTTCCGTCCTGGTGTCAAAAATCTTTTCAGTGGAAGTGGCACTGTAGGTTCTCCTGCTTTCGTAAATTGTTCTACTTTTGACTTTAAGTCGAGAATATTCAATACTTCTGGTACTCCTTCTGCAACTATTTTTGATATTCCTAAGTTGAATAGCAATTTCAGATGTGATTTTGATTGGTATCTTCCCAGAACGGATAAGTGTTTTGTTACTCCATCTGGTGAATTCCAAGTTGTTAAAGGAAATTCTTCAGAAAGACCTGAATCTCCAGACAATCTTAAAGATGCAATGCTGTTGGCAACAATCAGTCACAAACCCTATGGTTTTGATCCTGAATCTGATGTTGTTATTAGTCGTTCTGATAATAAAAGATACACTATGCGTGATATCGGAACGATTGAGAGACGTTTGAACCAGGTAGAATACCAAACCTCTCTCAATATGCTTGAGGCGGATACTTTCAATACTCAAATTTTAGATGCTGATGGTAAAAATCGTCTTAAGAATGGTTTTATGGTAGATGATTTTACTGATCATAGTAAGTCAGATACTGGTCATGAAGATTTTGCTGCAGCATTAGATTTCCAAAAAGGTGAGTGTCACCCCGCTCACTATACGACTAATGTTTCTCTTGAAATTAACGATAACCTGTCTCAGAATTATCAGCAGACTGGTCCTATTATTACGTTACCATATACAGAGCTTGCAATTATCAATCAACCTTATGCTTCTCGTGTTGAGAACATTAACCCATTCAACGTCTTTACTTACATTGGTCGTATTGTATTGACACCTGGATCTGATGATTGGATTGAGACTGAAAGACTTCCTGCAAATGTTACTCAAATCGAAGGCGATTTTGAATCAGTCGCCGCAGAGATGAATGTTGACCAAAATGGTTTTGTACCTATTCAGTGGAATTCATGGACAACTACATGGAAATCTGAAGAATCGATTGGATCTTCAACTGTACACAATCCTGGTTGGTTGCAGGAAGACATTGGTAGATCTCCTAGACCCGATGTATGGGGTGGTCGTGGTATGCGTCGTATCAACGTCGTTGAAACATTTGAGGTTAGTGGAGAACAAGTTAGAACAGGTATTAGAACTCAGGTTGTACCTAGGATTGAGATGGAATCTCTTGGTGATGCTCTCATCTCCACTACAGTTATTCCCTGGATTCGTTCTAGGAATATTGAACTTGATGTTGCTCGTCTGAAGCCAAGAACACAAGTCTACTCATTCTTTGATGGTCAGAATGTCAGTGCATACATGACTCCAAAATTGATTGAGATCATTAAAGATCCTGCTGTTGATACCAGAACAAATTCTACTCCTTTTGTAATTGGTGAGACTGTAACTGGTCAAACAAGTGGTTGTGTATTCAAGGTTGCAGCACCTAATGATTTATTTGAATTCAATCCATATACTGATGAGGAACTACCTTCTTCATATGCTTCAACAACTGCATATTTGAGTATTGATACTGAAGCACTTGCAAAGCAAGCAGTTGGTGATTTCTATGGAAATATGCAAGTTGGAGAAGTTCTTATCGGAACTTCTGGTGCTACAGCGGTAGTCAAAGACCGCAGAATGATCACAGACAGATTTGGTAAGATGAAGACATCTTTCTTCATTCCAACACCTAAAATCGATACAAATCCTCGTTGGTCAACGGGTACTAGAACACTTAGATTGACTACATCAGATAGTGATTCTCGTATTGCAGGTGCTGTTGCATCTTCTGCTCAGGTAGAATATGAAGCAAGAGGTACGTTGAATGTCGTTCAAGAAAATATTCTTGCAGTTAGAAATGCTGAGATTGTTCAAGATACAGTAAATCAAGAACAAACAATTCAATCTACAAGAACTGAAGTTCGTCAGGTTGGTTGGTATGACCCTCTTGCACAATCATTTATCGTCGATCAAGATGGTGGTGTATTCTTAACTTCGGTTGATGTTTACTTCTTTACCAAGGATTCTGCTATTCCTATCTCAATGCAGATTAGAACCATGGAGAATGGTTATCCTACGACCACTATTCTTCCTTTCTCGGATATTACTTTAGAACCCTCTGAAGTTCAACTATCAGAGACTGCAGCAGTTGCAACTAAATTTACATTTAGAGCACCTGTTTATATTCCACAGTCTCAAGAACATTGCTTTGTTCTCCTTTCAGATTCCAATGAATACCAAATTTGGATCTCTAGAATGGGTGACATTGATATTACTGGAGATAGAACAATTTCAGAACAACCTTATGCGGGTGTTCTATTCAAATCACAGAACGCATCTACCTGGACTGCTGACCAGTACGAAGATATTAAGTTCATTATCAATAGAGCAGAATTTAACAATCAGGTAAATTCAACTCTTGTTCTTAATAATGCTGCACTTGGTCTCGGTAACAGAGGCAAGTTGAGGTTGAGGAATGATGCTATTGAGTCTTTCTTACCAGAGTTAATTCTTACTATGAATAACACGATCCTACCATACACTGCAGGTTCTCGTGTCTATCAAAAGACTACTTTGGCAGAAGCGACAATTAAAACTGTACAAACTACAACAGCAGGTGTTCTGTTAACTATTAATGATATTAATGGAACTTGGGCATCGGGTTCTGAATCTGGTGGTATTGTTTCAAATGGTATCGTTTCTTCCAAAACACTATCTACAATTGTTGTTACAGGAAGAAGTGGTCTTTTTGAAGTTGGAGAGACTATCACAGGTGGCACTTCTGGTTCTACAGCAGAAATTGTTACTTTTGATGCTGGAACTGAAACTTTGACCCTCCGCTATGTTTCAAAAACTTTCAGTTCTGGAGAGCAAATCACTGGTGGAACTAGCAATGTAACTGCCAATCTCAGTACAGTTACACCTCCAACATATTCTGGAGATGCAGTACTAAGTTCTGTGATTGCTAATGCTTTCCCTGTTAGCACTCCCACATACAGTTCAGCACAAAGAAAGGTTCGGGTCAATCATAGCAATCACAATATGCATGACCTTTCAAACAATGTTGTTATTGAAGGGATTAAATCGGAAGTTACTGATACTTTCTTGACCGCAGCAATCTCGGCATCAGATACAACTGTGACTGTTAATGATGCATCTGCTTTCCATAAGATTATTAACGGCGTTGCAATTTCGTCAAGTAATGTTGGATATATTATGATTAATAGTGAAATTATGTCTTACTCTGCTATTAGTAGTGATAATAAGACGATCACTGTTAATGAGAGAGGACTTGATGGAACAACTGCTGTTTCTCATATAGATGAATCTGCCGTTAAGTGTTACAATTTTGATGGTATTCCTTTGATTGAGATTAACAAAACTCATGAAGGAATTCTTAATCCAACTCTCGATAGTTATGAATTGAGCACAAGTTCTATTGCAAGACTTGGAATTAGGTCTGGTGGAAATGCTATTGTTGCAACTCAAAATATTCAATATGATATTTTAGTTCCTCAAGTTGAAAGAATGCTTCTTTCTAAGACAACGCTTTCTGCTAGAATTAATACGATTAGTGGTACATCTATCAATGATGGATCTACACTCTCACAAGCATCATTCTCTAATGATGGAGTGTTCTCAGACATTATCTTGAGTAAAGATAACTACCTGTATCAACCTGCACTAATTTGCTCTGCTATTAACGAATCATCTGAATTGTCTGGTGCTAAATCATTCCGTATGGATTTAACATTGGGTAGTGAGACAACTAATGTTTCTCCTATTATCGATACTGATAGAATGTCTATCACTTTAGTTTCAAATAGGATCAATACTCCATCTGATCCTAATAGTGCAAAACTTTCTGTTGGTGATGAACATGAAGCAGTCTATATTACTAGAGTTGCTTCACTGACAAATCCATCGGGTGCAATTAAATTGTACTTTACAGGATACCGTCCATCCAACACCGAAATTAAAGTTCTATATAGAACAAGACCTGTTGGTTCTACAACTCCAATTAGTCAATATGGTTTTGAATTCTTCCCAACAGAAGATGCAAATATTCCTCTGACAACGGAAAGACGAGTATATAGAGAATATTCGTATGAAGTTTCTGGATTGAACTTTGATCAATATCAAATTAAAGTTGTATTTGTATCGCCTAATCAATCACTAACTCCGATTATTAGGGACATTCGTGCAATTGCTTTAGCTGTATAATGAAAAGTATACCTGTAAAAGGAAAAGAGAACTGGTTTAGAAATGGAGATACCAAATCTATCCAGTGCTCTGATAGAAATGAATATGAAAAATACATGTCTGCATATAAGGCAGAACAAAAGAAAAAACAGGACTTAGATACTTTACAAAATGAAGTTTCTGAGTTAAAATCTGATATGAGTGACATCAAATCACTCTTACTAACGTTAGTCCAAAATCAAGAAAAAGATCATGACAATTGATAAGGTATCCAAACCTCAAATGCTCACAGAATTTCGTGAGCGTCTTCAAAAATTGATTGCAGAAAATCAACAATTTGCTGCAAAGATTAAAGAAAATGAAGCAACTGCGTTGAAACTTCAGGGTGCAATTGAAACTCTTGAATATTATAGTGAAGAGGAAGTTGAAGAAACTGCTTCCCATCCTCCTGACGAAACTGAAGAATAATGTAGGGGGCATTACTGCCCCTTTTTTATTACGCATAAATAACTTGGAAGCATAATCTCTATCGAGTTGTCTATAAAAAAATGGCAAATAGAATTCAATTAAGACGTGGTGGTGCTCAGGAGTGGGCAAACGCGAATCCAACTCTTGCACAAGGTGAGATCGGCATCGAACTCGATACAACTCGCCTCAAGATTGGTGATGGTGTTACTGCATGGAACACTCTGAGGTATGAGCGTCCTCTTGAATCTACGACAAATACTTCAAACACTCTTGTACAAAGAGATGTTGATGGTAATTTTTCTGCAGGTACAATCACAGCAACGTTGATTGGACAATCTTCTACTGCTAGTCGCCTTGCTTCTACAAGACAGGTTCAGATAACTGGTGATGTAACTGGTACAGATAACTTTGACGGTTCGGATAACATCAATCTGCAATCTCAACTCTCGATTGTTGATACTCTTGCTCATTATGATGGTACAAATACGTCTCTAGGAACATACACTCAAGTTGAGGTAGACGCAAAAGGTAGAATTAAGAGAGGTTTTAATCCAACATCAATTGCTGATTATGGTCTTGATGGTAGCGTCGAAGGATCTTCCGCACAACCTTATGATACTGATCTTCAGGCGATTGCTCAATTAAATACCACTGGTCTTGTTGCCAGAACTTCTCCTGGTAATGCCACTGCCAGAACAATCAATGGTACAGCATCTCAAATTGTTGTTAACAATGGTGGCGGTCTTACTGGTAATCCAGTTGTTGACTTGGCAGTTACAACTGTAGTTGCAGGTGACTATAACACTGAATCATTAACATCAGTTGATGCTCTTGGATCTAGCAACGAACCATTCGGTACAGAAACTGTAAACGCTGCAAAATTTACAGTTGACGATAGAGGTCGTTTACAAAGTGCTACAAATGTACCTATTGCTACTGCTACCGAGGGTAGTAAGTATGCGGCATATGCAGCAGGTACAACGTATGTCAGATATAATATTATTGAAGATAGTAATAGAGTATATCAAGCAATCACTGGTATTGCTGCAGGTGGTGGTGCTCCAACTCATACTGATACTTCTGATACTGGCGGATGGAGATATCTCGGTGCAGCAGCAGTAGAACAGAAAGGACTTGCTTCTTTTGCACAAGAAGATTTTGATGTTGACAGCAACGGACATGTAACTATTGCTGCTGTTGGTGTTGATAATACACAACTACAGAATAATAGAGTTTCTTTTGCTGATGGAAATACAAAAGAAGATTTTGAACTTGATCAGGAACTTACTGCAACCACTGGATACAGAGGATTCAATTATCTTAACTATCTCAAAGTTAATGATACGAGCGGCAATCTTCTGTTTGGCGCTAATAATACGGGGGACAGCGGAGCTGGCGAACTTGATGTTAATGTACGGTCGTACTTCTCTGACGCTGATATTACTCTTGACGGTGCTCTTAATCAGACACTGGACAAGACTGGGGATGGTAACCTTACTTTCCAGTTAACACAGAATACTGCTACAAATAGAAACTTTAATATTCTCACAACTAATGCTGGAGCTGGAACCAGCAACATTATTATTACTGCTGAAGATACTGTACAGATTAATGCATCAGAAGCAACTGGTAAAGTCCATGTAGAAGATGCAAGATTTCAAGATAACTATATTGCTACAGCAAACGCGACATTAAACCTCGATCCTGGTGATGATCGTGCTGCTACAGGAACAGTTAGAGTCTGGGGTAACCTTCAGATTGATGGCACTACCACCACTGTAAACTCAACAACTGTTACAGTTGATGATCCTATTATCACTCTTGGTGGTGATACTGCACCTGCAACCGATGACAATTTAGATCGTGGTATTGAGTTTAGATATTATGATACCGAAGCACGTTTAGGTTTCTATGGTTGGGATACTAACTACACCGATTTGGGTGGTCATAGTGGTGGATATCGTTTCCTTCATGCTGCTACAAATACTACTGAAGTCTTTAGTGGCACAGATTCTGGTATCATTGCAGGTAACGTAAAACTTACAACAGGCACTAACTCAACTACTAATACAACTGGCGACTTGGTAGTTGCTGGTGGTGCTGGTATCACACAAGATGTAAATATCGGTGGATTGCTAGATGTTGATGGTACTTTCCGTGCTAATAGTACTTCTCGCTTTGACGATAATATCGTTCTACAAGGTGCTTCTAAGACTTTACAACTGAATAATGGTAGTGGCACAACCAAGATTGAATTCCAATCTACAACTGGTAACGGATCTCTTGCTGGTATTCTGGATGTAACTGGAAACTTCAATGTCAATACCGATAAGTTTAATGTTGTTGCTGCCTCAGGCAACACAACTATTGCTGGCACATTAGGTGTCACAGATGTTGCAACATTCTCTAACGATATTGATGCTAACGCCAACATGACGTTGGCTGGTGACTTCCACATGGAGAGCACCAACGATATTGATATTGCTAAGAATGGTACAACTGGTGTATGGGAGATTCAAAATAATGACTATGGTGCTCTTCGTGTTGACGGTGGTGTGTATGCTGCTGGTGATGCACTGATTGATGGCACCCTACACGTTAACGGTGCTATTGAAGTTAAAGATAGTGCGACAGAGGCAGAATCGAGACTGAACTGGTTGCGTGTCAGATATAGAGGTCGTTTCGGTGACTCCTATCAGGCAACTCCTTCCTATGCATCTCACAATACTACAACCATCAGAGCACATGGTGGTGCTGGTATTGAAAGAACTCTGCACGTTGGTGGCACAGGATCTGGTGAAGGTCTGTTTGTTGGTAAGAGATACTCTGGAGATACTGAGAAGTTCTCTGTTCTTGGTGCATCTGGTAATACAACAATCGAAGGCACACTAACTGTTAATGATAATGTAAACTTCAATGGCACTCTTGATCAAGACGGTGACTTTGCTGTTAGATCGGGCACCACTGATAAATTCTTTGTTGCTGCTACCTCAGGCGATACAAATATTGAAGGCACACTGACTGTTGATGGTCATACTGAGTTAAACTCAACTCTCAATGTTGATAACAATGTCACACTTGGTGCTCAACTAACAGTTACTGGCACAACCGAGTTTAATAATACTGTTGATGTTGATGCTAACTTCGCTGTTAGAAGTGGTAGCACAGATAAGATGACCGTTGCCTCTTCTTCAGGTAACATTGCAACTGACGGCACACTGGTTGTCCAAGGTCAAACAACTATCAATGATTCACTGATTGTTGATGCTGCTAATGAAGTCTTCTCTGTCAGAAACGGATCTGCTGTTGAGAAGTTTGGTGTTGATGCAGACAATGGCAACACAAACATCATTGGTACACTGACTGTTGGTGATGCAACTCAGGTTAATGACACCTTGGGTGTATCTGATGTTGTAACCTTTACTAGAAATACCGAGCAAACTCTGACTGGCACTTACGGTGCAGACGGTGCATTCCGATTGTCTGGTGGTGCTGGTATTGCTAGAAATCTTGCTGTTGGCGGTGCCGCAAGAGTTTACGGTAACACTGAATTGACTGGCACTCTTGATCTTAACAATAGTGCAGACATCTCTGGTGCTCTAGTAACACATGACGATGTTACGATTACTGCAGACAATAAGACATTTGCAATTCAAAATGCATCTGCTGCTAACAAGTTGACGGTTGATACCGACAATGGTAATACTGATATTCGTGGCACCCTGGATGTTGGCGGTGACGTAACTGCCGAGTCTAACCTTACTGTTACTGGAAATCTTACTGTTAATGGAACAACAACTACTGTCAATTCTACGGTCACAACTCTCGATGACCCTATTATTACTGTGGGTGGTGACACAGCACCAGCGTCTAACGATGGTAAGGATCGTGGTGTTGAGTTCCGTTATTACGACAGCTCTGCGAAAGTTGGCTTCTTCGGATACGATAGATCCGCCAACCAATTCGCATTCGTAGTAGACGCAACTAACTCATCAGAAGTCCTTTCAGGCACTGATGGTGCTCTCCGTGCTGGTAGTTTGAATATTACTGGTGCTGGCACTGCACTCGATGTTGATGCTAACGCTAACATTGACGGCACTCTGACTGTAGATGGTCAAATCATCTCTCAGGTTGCTTCTGGTGCTGCTCTGGTCATTCCTAACACGACTAAGATTAACAACCTCAATGCTGACCTTCTGGACAGCATGACAACTGCTTCTGCGGCAACTGCAACTACTGTTGTTGCTCGTGACGGCAGTGGAGACTTTGCTGCAAATATCATCACAGTTGCTTCTGGTGTAGGTGCTGCTGCTGGTATTCAAGGTAATGCTACATCAGCAGATGCACTGAGGACTGCAAGGACAATCACTGTTGATGGTGTAGTTGATGGTAGTGTATCCTTTAACGGATCTGCTGATGTTACTATTAGCACTACTTACAATGATGCAGACATCACTGCACTCGCCGCTATGGCAGGCACTGGTCTAGTAGCAAGAACTGCTGCTAACACCTACGCACAACGCTCTGTGACCGCCACAGCGTCCTCTGGTATCACTATTACCAACGCAGACGGGGTATCTGGCGATATCACCGTTAACGTCGCTTCTACGAGCACCAACGCATCCAATAACCTTGTCCTTCGTGATGCATCTGGTGACTTTGCTGCAAACGAGATCACTGCTGATCTGGTTGGTGGCGTAACGGGTGACGTTGTTGGTAACGTAACTGGTAATGTTACAGGACAAACTTCTGACATCAGCAACCATGATACTGGTGATCTGACTGAAGGATCCAATCTTTACTATACAGATGCTCGCGCTGATGCACGTATCGCTGCTGCATCTACAACAGATCTTTCTGAGGGAACGAACCTCTATTACACAGACGCTAGGGCAGATGCAAGAATTGCTGCTGCTGACACTGATGCATTGAGTGAAGGTTCTACTAACCTTTACTACACCAACGCTCGTGCTGATGCAAGAATTGTTGCTGCTGGACTCGACGGTGGCACTCTTACTGGTGATGTCACAGGTGATGTAACAGGTAATGTCACAGGTGATGTCACAGGTAATGTTGATGGTAATGTTTCTGGTGAAGTTACATTAGAGGGTGCTGCACCCGCCAGTGCTACTGCAACTGGAACTGCAGGTGATATTCGTTACGATGCTGATTATATCTACATCTGTGTTGCTACTGACACCTGGAAGAGAGCAGCAATTTCTACCTGGAGTTAATTAACAAATGTCCGCTACTAGACCCGCTACTAAAACAGAACTAAAAAACTATGCTCTTCGTAGATTAGGTTTTCCTGCCATCGATATTAACGTATGCGATGAGCAATTGGATGACCTAATTGAAGAAGCAATTGATTACTTTCAAGAGTTTGCATATAACGGCAGTTACAAAGCATTCATCAAAATTGAAGTAACCGATGCCATTAAAACTGCGGCTAAAACTGGTAGTGCTTTAGGTTCTACTGATTGGACAGAAGGAAATGAATATGTATCACTTCCCCCTGGAGTCTTGGCAGTCAATCATGTCTATAGTCAGATTGGTGCTTCTAGTGTAACTCCTGGTAATATTTTTAATATTAAGTATCAGATTTTCTTGAATGATATCTATGCAATGACGCATGGACATATCCTACATTACTTTATGACTTCACAATATCTGGAGACTCTGGATTTTGTGACTAACTCGGATAAAAATCGTAGGGTTAGATTTAATGAATATCAAGGAAGACTATATCTAGATTTTGATTGGGCAAATTTACAAGCAGGCAATCAAATTGTGGTAGAAGTATTGATGCGTCAAGACCCAGATACTTACACTGCAATGTATAACGATTCCTGGTTGAAGGATTATGTAGAAGCATTATTCCAACAGCAATGGGGTCGTAACCTCAGTAAGTATGATGGCATTCAAATGCTTGGTGGTGTGACTCTGAATGGTCGCCAGATTCTTGAAGATGGTAGTCAGTTTAAGAAAGACCTAGAAGAAAATATTCGTAGCACATACGAACTCCCACCAATGGATTTAATCGGTTGATATGACTTATAGAAACGATCCCCCAGAAAATTGTATTCAGTCGGACTACACTAGTAGTTGCCGACTAAATCTAAATGGTTCTTCCCAGGAACAAATGTTTATGGGAAATCTAATCATCGAGAGTATCGAACTCTATGGTCAAGATATCTATTATCTACCCAGAACATACGTCAATAAAGACACGATTTTTCAAGAAGTAGAAAGTAGTAATTTCACACAAGCACTTTC
>Ga0181369_1000019_pt1 | contig 47475 bp, 57 predicted proteins | sample LowvirmetaG_8_FD_130088 | JGI IMG/M metagenome (GOLD analysis project Ga0181369, IMG submission 130088) | Marine viral communities from the Subarctic Pacific Ocean - Lowphox_04 viral metaG | ecosystem: Environmental > Aquatic > Marine > Oceanic | place: Subarctic Pacific Ocean | collected... | reverse complement strand
TATGGAACTGCAAGTACCATGAACTTATTATGGGCAAACCATCTGCTGATTACTACATAGATGACAAAGCGGTAAATTCGGATGACTTCTTCAATTAAGCACGTCTCTAAGGGGTGGGGATATGAGAAGTGGATTGTCAATGGAGAATTATATTGTGGTAAACTTCTCTTTTTTAATGCTGGGAAGAGGTGTTCTTGGCACTATCATAAGATAAAAGATGAGACCTTCTACTTACAGAGTGGTCTCATCTCTTTGTATCATGGGTTTACTGATGATTTATCTGATTCTCAAATAACTGTATTAGAACCTGGAGATAAATTTTATATACCAGTAGGAATGAGACATCAGATGATTGCTTTAGATGATTCTGAATTGTTTGAATTCTCTACACAACACTTTGATTCTGATAGTTATAGAGTTATAAGAGGCGATTAAAGGTTTAGATAATCTTCAATGGTTTTGAATTTATAGTTACCAACCCAATTCATATCTGCACAGGTATATGTTTGGTACTTACCTTTTAAATGATCTGGAAATGGGATGGTATTAATTTTACCACCCTCTTTTTTTGCAACTAAATCTGCAACATGTTGGAATGACACTGGAGATCCAGTACCAAGGTCATAAATTCCACTACCAGCATTATTGTTTAGAACAATATCTACAACATCATCAACACATATAAAATCTCTAAGGAATTTATTTGATCCACTGAAGAGATTTAACTCCCCAGTCTCTCTAATTTCTTTTGTAAATTTGCTTACAGGACTTGCTTGATTACCTTTATGCTCTTCTCCATCACCGTAAACATTAAAGTATCTAAATCCCTGAACTAAAGTGAACTGATCTATGTTGTCCATAACAGTATAATCTATCTGCAACTTTGATATTGCATATTGATTGAGTGGATTATATGTTTTAGACTTTTGATAGACACTTTGATTACCGTAGACGGATGCAGAAGATGCATACTTAATTGGGAACTCATATACAATTGCTTTATTTAAGAGAGCGCATGAGAATCCTACATTAAAGTGCCACAATTTTTGTAAATCTTTCTCTGTAGTGGAAGATATCGCACCTTGATGGATAACTAAATCAACTTTATTCCAATCGTCAAAATCTCTGAATAGTCTCCAAGCATCTTCTTGGTCTACTAACATTACTTCTTCGGCAAGTTTATCTGCAAAACATTTGCCAATAAAACCTTTAGCGCCAGTTAAAATTATCATATGGTTTTGTCCAATATTATATCAAATAAATAATAATACTGCAACAATTCTCAGGATATATACAAATGGCTTTTGGATCCTTAGCAAGTATCAAACCAACTGCGCTAAACAAGAGTGAGGTTTTGTACACCGCCCCTGCAGGTCAGTTGGTAGAAGGAAAGGTATACATTGTTAATAAAAGTTCTACTGAAATTAAAATCCGCGTAGGACTTTCTACGGGAGGTTTATCTGATTTTGATAGTAATAAAGGATATATTATTTTTAATAAAGTTATTCCTAGAGGAGAGTATTATGAAACAGATTCTATTTACTTTGCTGATCAGCAAAGTGTAGTTGTTCGTGCTAATCACACCGAAGTAGCATTTACTCTTCTTGCAACTGAGACTGAGAATAGAGAGGAGGGAGGATTCCTTGCTCAAACTACATCTCAATCTGCGATTACTAGCACTGACATGTATACTATACCTACGGACTATAGGAAGTTTAGGGGTAACTTATACGTTTGTAATAAAGGATCTTTTGATACTAAAGTAAGGGTTGGTCTTGGATCTAATCCTACAGATTACCTTGAGTATAATTATGTGGTTCCAAGGGATACTACACATGTTAGAACTGATTTAAGAGCTGCTGCTGGAGATGTTTTATATATTAAAGCTGACCAAGAACTGGTTAACTTTGTTCTTAGTGGATATTATGAGAATTTTATTGCGTTCTCTGGAGATGTTGGCATTGGGTCAACACTGGTTGCTACTAGTGCATATGTAAAAGAATCGATATCAATCGGTATAACTGATCCTGGATCGGGTAACACCTTAAAAGTAATTGGTAATACTGAATTGGCAGGATTAACTGTTACAGATGATTTGAGGGTAGATTCTAATGTAAATGTTGGAGGTGTATCTACATTTACTGGAACTGTTACGTTCTCTGGTGGTACAGTTAATACTGGTGTTGGTACTGAGAACGCAGTTGTTCTTGATGCTAACGTTAACTCTAACGTTACTCCTGGTACAACTAATTCATTTGATTTAGGTCAAGATAGTAAGAAGTGGAGATACGTTTACTCCGCCGATACTATCATAGGAAATCAGATTGATCTGAGTAATGGTACTAGTGGTATTGCAACCATCGGTCGCGTGGGTGCTGGAGCAACTCAAACTCAGGTTGTAATTGGTGCTGCAACAACTGCAGTCATGGCAAGTGGTAACATTGCAGCAAATGGTGATCTGATTGTCAAGGGTCAGATTGGTGTTGGTACAGTTACAACTCCTCAACTTAGAGGTAATACCGTCACAAATAATCTTGAAGTATGGAACTCTTCACTTAGCAGATGGATTCCTATTCAGGGAGTAGATACTACATACAGTACATTGAGTAACAACGCTACAATTAGTGCTTGGACAACTGTTTGGGCAGATACTTCTGGTGGTACATGGACTCTTACTCTGCCAGCATCTCCAGAGCAAGGAGATAAGGTTAGAATTGTTGACATTAGAAAAACCTTTGACAGTAACAACCTGACAGTTGGTAGAAATAGTAGTAAAATTATGGGAGACTCCTCTGACATGATTGTCACTACCGAGGGAGCATCCTTTGAATTAATATATTCTGACGCCACTCAAGGTTGGGTAATCTTCAGTATATAATATTGACAGTCGGTAAAAACAGTAGTAATATTATATGAGATGCGTCTTACGCCTACTAAAATGAACACCTTTATTGTTTGGTCAAAGGATAATTGTCCTTACTGTGTAAAAATTGAAGCAATCTTTAAGACTCTTGATCTCAAGTACGTTGTTTACAAGATTGGTAGAGATTTTAATAAGGTAGAATTTTATGAAAAGTTTGGTTCAGGATCTACGTTTCCTAAAGTAGAAACTGGTACTGAGATTATTGGTGGGTGTAGTGATACGATTCAATGGTTAAAAGATAATAGTTATCTTCCTGGTCATTGAGCCAAATCAAATAGAAATCCGTCTATATAATTTCTTGCAAAGTCTTTTGTATAATAAGATTTTATAATTCCGTATGCTGGATCTGTATATGATAGATGGTGGTCATAACCCTTTTGAAAAATTAGAGATGCTTCTTCATCACATGTTTGTGTACATTCTTTATACCTAGTTAAATATAGGTCTAATTTGTTCATGTACTCAGCATAAAAATCTTGACGATTAGTTTTAATCCAAAGTTTTTTGGAAAAGTAAGTATCTAAATTGTATATTTTTGATTCATTTTTTGTTCTATCTTCTTGGTCTCCAAGATATTTTTGAATATACTTTAAGTTATATTCCTGGTCACTCCTTAGTGGGTGAAAGTCTATGGTGCCAAAGTATTTTACGTTACCACATTTGACATATTCTGTGCCAAATATTGGGGCATCATATTTAAATTGTGGATATATGACTAAAGATTCTGCGACAAATTTACCATGTATTTTTAATTCACATAGGCGAATTCTTCTTAGTGATGGTGTCTCCCAAACATATGATTTTATCCAAGAATTTTTATCTTCTATGCATGGACTTAACCAACTAGGTAAAGATACAGGAGTTAGGTTATCATATATCTCAAATAATTTATTCCTAACTTCCATCATATATAATCAATATTAGGTATTTATCATGCGAGTTTTGAGTATGCGTGGAGGGCACGACGCATCAGTATCAATTATAAACGAAGGTAAACTAGAATTATTTTTAAAAGAAGAGAGATATTCAGGAGTAAAGAGAGATTGTAATCTTAACTATTGTTGGGGAGGGTTGATTGCCAGCAAGTCGTTAACTAATTTGGACTATGCAGTATTGCAAACTACAGATGGTGAACAGTTATCGTTTTTTGGTAGACAACTACTTATATTTTCTCCTGATGTAAAAATTATATCAACTTTAGAAGAAGGTAAACTTGAACTTGGGCGGCATCATCATCTATTCCATGCAAGTAATTCTTTTTACTCTAGTGGTTTTGATGATGCATTGGTTGTAGTCGTTGATTCTTCTGGTGGATATCTTGGACCATTGAGTAATCCATCAATGTATGAGAATCAATCTGTTTATCATATGAATTATGATAAATGTGTATCATTATATAAGGGGTATAAGACTCCAGGTGTTTCTAATCGCAAACCTATTGCCAAAGGGGTTGGTAAACGTGATATTGAGGTTTCATTTGGTTGGGAAGGTATTGGTATAGGGGATTTATATAATACTGCTCCTTTGATAATGGGACAATCGGTTCAGGATTGTGGTAAGGCAATGGGGTTAGCATCCTATGGCAAATCTGTTGATAAATTGAGTAATCTTTTTGATAGTGGGAATTTTAATAAAGTAATTGATTATTTTAAAGATGTTAATCCATTATTGTCAGATTTTTTTACATTTAAAAGTGAATCTTCTACACCCACTTATATCACCGAAGAAAATTGTACGATTTATGCTGACTATTGTTATGAAGTACAAACTCAAACATCTAATAAAATGTGTGAGATAGTTGATACTTATATTAAAAAGACTGGTATAAAAAATGTATGTATTGGTGGCGGATATGGAATGAACATTGTTAATAATTATAATCTTATTAGAAAATTTCCTGAAGTTAATTTTTATTTTGATTCTCTTTGTGAAGATACTGGGTTGTCTTTAGGTATAGCAAAGTTTGTTTATAGGAAATTGTCAAAGGATAAGAAGGTATGTGTGAATGATAATATAAGTTTTCATGGACTTAATCATGATGTAACCCCCTACATTGGGCACAAAGCATCTATAAAGAACATATGTGCTGCCTTGATACAAGACAAGTCGGTAGGCGTCTTCTATGGGCAGGCAGAGGCGGGACAGAGAGCGTTGGGTAATAGGTCAATACTCTTTAACGCTTTGAATTGTAATGCTAAAGACATTGTTAATAAAATTAAAAAAAGGGAGTGGTATAGACCGTTTGCTGCTATAGTACTTGAGGAAGATGCACATTTGTATTTTGAGAATGTGATTCCTAGTCCAGAGATGACACTCTGCTTTCCTGTAAAGTCTGAATATGCAATTGTAATTGCAGGTGTAACACATGTTGATGGTACTAGTAGGGTTCAAACAATTGGGTCAGACCATTTCCTATATGAATTACTTACTGAGTTTAAAAAATTATCTGGACATGGTATTTTACTAAACACCAGTTTAAATCTTGCTGGAGATCCCTTGGTTGAGACTCCTCAACAGGCTATTAACATGTTAAATGAGTCTTCTCTAGACTATCTTTGGTTTTTTGAAACCAAACAGTTGTTTAAATCCACTTTTTGATATATAATTTTACGATGATGTCTGTACTAATGGATGAGGAATTCTCCACACTCTATTATGATGTAGAGAAAGCAATTGATTACGCATTTGAAGGTAAGTTTGTACTTAAATTGTATGACTATTTCAATGTGTGTAATGCAAAGCGTCGTCATGCTGAAGATTTTATTCAAAGTAAAACTGCTTCAGAAATTACACTATTGATTTTAGATCTTGAGGAGTATTTAGAGGGAGGGCAAGATTCTACTCACAAACAATTGAGAGAGGGGTATGGTCACATACCAAAACCACAAGCAAGAAAAATTAAAAAATATCTTTGTGATATTCTTAACGATGCCTGGAGATATAGTAATGACAGAAAACCAGGAAGACGGAAGAGGACAACTAAATAAACCAGATGAATCTGTCGATATAAATCGTGGATTCGAGTTAATGTTGCGTCATCGCAGCAGGAGGGAAGACCCAAAGCCTAGAACATTTGGAATAATGTTTGGGAAGGTTATTTCTCTCTTAAACCGAGAGATACATTTCCATTTTGAATTAAAATTTGGAATTATTAAAAAGAGTTAATCTCGGAGTAGACCAATGTTAGCTATTACACTCACATTTTCCGCCCTATTCTCAGTAATGTTCTTATTGCTGGGCAGTGTAATTGGATGGATGGCAAAACAAAATCAGTACGAGACTACTGCAATTGCATATACACATCCCGAAATGTTTGATGAGAATGGTAATCTTTTACCAGATGAAATTTTAGCCGTGAGATTTGAAAACGATTATGACTACGAAGACGAAGACCAAGAGTAATCCAGTTCCTGAATTGCAACCAAACCCATTCATGCATGAGATTCTTCAAGCAGTTCATGCTCAGAGAACTAATGCAAAAAAAGCAGAGGTTCTTCAAAAGTATAGAACTGAAGGTTTGATTGCTATTCTTATTTGGAACTTTGATGATACTGCAGTATCAGCACTTCCTGAGGGAGAAGTTCCATATTCTCGTTCTGAAGAACAATCTGCACAGAATGAATCTCTTTCATCCTCAATTGAAAAATTGAATCAAGTAGATGGTCTCTCTAAAATGGATGAAGTTGTTCGTAATAGAGCAACATCTATTCGTAAAGAGTGGCAAAATTTTTATAACTATTTGCAGGGAGGCAACACATCTTTGACTGGTCTTCGTAGAGAGACTATGTTTATTCAGATGCTTGAAGGACTGCATCCGAGAGAAGCAGAGATTATGATTCTTGTGAAGGATAAGAAACTTCAAACGAAATATAAAATTACTAAAGCTTCTATCGCAGAAGCATATCCAGATATTCAGTGGGGAGGTCGTTCTTAATGACGAAGAGTCTAAAAGTCCTCCAACAAGACTGTGATAAAAGTGCAGCGGAGGATAAGACACTCCCATATACATGTTATTTGGTAGAGTATTACTCTGAAGGTAAGGTTCATTATGATTTGGTTACTGCCGTAAAGCAGGTTGACATTTTTGATGAGTATTGGGACAAATATAAGCAAGGATTTGTTGGTATGAAACAATCTGAAGGTAGAATAAATCCAAAGAATTGGGGACCTCCCAATAAAGGAAAGGATAAAAAGTAGGAGTAATGTTATGAGTGGTGGATTTGGAGTTGGTGATGGAAAGGCAAAAGTGTTTGTTCAAAAAGAAGAAGTTGAAAAACTAATTAAAGAGTATAAAAAAATTAAAAAGTATATGAAGTCTCCTATCTTTCAGATTAAAAATTTGGATGGTAATGAGACTTATGTAAAAAATCTTGTAGACAATTACGGCGAAGAAGATGATTCATAAATTATTCACAATTGTTGATCCAATTCTGGTTGGGTCAATTTTGGGAACGTTTCTTTTAGTTCCCTTCACATACTTTGTTTTTGATGTTAAAAAAAATCCTAAGAATTATAGTGAAGAATAGTTGACATCTATCTTTTTCTGATCTATATTTCAGTTACAAATTTGATACTTTATGACAAACTACAAACCATATTCGCCAGAGTGGCATAGATATCGATACCTGAAGGAAGCGATCTACAAGTATATCGATGACTACGTTGACAACGATATAATAATGACTGATATTCTAAATATTGTATGTGAGCGTCAAGAGACTGCACACACTGAATACCTCAAATTAGAGGATCTTGAGTTAAAACTAGATTTCAGAGACTAATATGCTATCTACCCAATACAGACTACGACTAGAATCTATCTGTAAGAAGATTGCAAACAAGGAGGAAGTCCAATTAGATGACATGATCTGGGCAGAAAAACTAGCAAAGGCACATACACTTGCTAGGGATTGGATGCAAAAAGCAAGACGCCAAGCAGCACAAGATATTGAGGAAGGTAGTACCGACGATTTTCTGAATAGGATGGGACTAGGAGACCCCGATCCATCCAATCATAAAACGGGGTTTACTAGTGCTGATGATATTAATGATTGGTTCCAAAGAGACAAACCAGATGACTGGAGACAACGTGACTGATTATGTTTGTGTCGCAACATGGGATCCTATCTTTGAGATGATGCGGTATCATTGGGTACATAAATCTGAAAAGAATCCTGTGCAATTTGTCAAGAGTCTAAATCCAGAGCAACAAATACTATGAGTAGTAAGATGTTATTCTTGGTTGATGCTGGCAATGGCAGATGTATAAGTCATGATGGGTACATTCAAATCGGTAGTTTTTCTCACAGTGTAGAGAAGCATCTTGAGCTATGTCCTGATCAAGAATGGCAGGTAACATACTGGATGCCAGATCCATTCTGTATTAGATATCCAAGACCAAACTATCAACATACTATGAAGGCGAATGAGGGGTCTCCTAGGACCGATAACGCTACTGATAGTAGACCAAGAGACTTCCCAGATCAAGCAACAAATAGACTTGAGAGGACATTATGAAGATGTGGGAGACAAGGTGTGTTGGGTGTGGTAAGCTGACACCAGCGAATGAATGCCCTCAGGTTGGATGTTATGTCCCATCTGAGAACAGGTATAAGAATTCGCTTTGCAAACCTTGTTGGGTTGAGTCAAAAAATGAACATCTTCGTCACTGACGAGTCTCCATGGAAGTCAGCAGAAGTTCTGCCTGACAAGCACATCGTCAAGATGCCGCTAGAGACCTGCCAGATGCTCTCTATAGTCGCCTCAGACAAGTGGGGACATGGTTATGGTACATTACCCAAGAAAGACGGCACACCCTATGCTACGGACAAGGGAGCGTTCCGTAATCATCCTTGCACTATCTGGGCAAACGAGACTGTAGCAAACACTAGATGGTTGCTTGAGCATGGTATGGCATTATGTGAAGAGTATTTTGCTCGGTATGGAAAAATCCATACTTGCTTTAAGACCCTCCTTGCTGCTGACGAAATTATTCCTTATGTAAAATGGAATAGTCATACTCCTTTTGTTCGTGCAATGCCTGATGGGTATAAGTTTGATGACAGTATTGATACTATCACTGCTTATAAGATGTATATTGCATCTAAACCATGGGTATGCGATAATTACCTTCGTATTCCCGATCGTAAACCTGAGTGGGTATGATGAAGACTACTTTGACAGTTGATGAAAATGGGATTCTAACCTTCCCCGATAAACTTATGGAAGAACTTGGGTGGAAGGAGAATGATATGCTAGAATGGATTCCTAATGATGATGGTTCCTTTACTTTGAGGAAAGATGAAAGCAATTAGAGTTGATATAAAAACCCAAGTCAATGTCCTCATTAACGATGATGATGATCACTGGGCAATCAAACACAATGCAATGCAACAAGTGCATGATGACATTCACTGGCACTTAAAGGATAAATTTATTATTGAATATGATGATTGATAATGTAGAAGCACCTATCGAAGGTGAAGTTGACAAGTGGGGGTTTACTATTAAACCCTCTATTAGTGATACAGAATGTATTCTTATTTGCTTAAATAATGCACCATGTGGAACGAACAAGAAACAAGTACAACGACTAATTGAATATTATGGAAGACTTTAATCGCCCTGGTCAGAATAAATTTAAAATTGACGATAATTTTAAAAAGTATGCTGCTGAATGGCAACTTTCTAATGTTGCAAAACTATTAGACGCTGACATTGAACGTTGTCGCGTCACTTATAGTGATAATAGGAAAGATATATACAATAAAATCACAATCATTTATAAAGAAAACTCATGCAATCAGTAATTTATTCAAATGGTAGTCAAGAGTGTGATCGTATCGCGTCATTAGTACGTTCTCTTGGTGGAGAATTCTTAGAGTATAGGTTGAATTATGACTTTACTCAAAAAGCATTTAACCAAGAGTTTGGTGAGGAAGCTACTTATCCCCAATGTTCTATTGGTAATAAGCATATTGGGGGCATGAAAGAAACTCTTCAATTTTTTAAATCAAGAAAGTTGATTTGATTCTGTAATAAAATGAGAGTTAATACAATCGTTGTTGATGACTTTTTGGATAGTCCTGATGTAGTCAGAAATTCTGCTTTAAAAATTGATTTTAAAACCACAGGTTCTTTTCCTGGTGTGAGATCAGATGCTGCTGACCCAAAGTATCAAGAGATGATTGGAGATAAATTGGATCGTATCTTTGGTAATATGCTTGAGTATGGTCCTGTCCAGTTTAGAAAGAACATGGATAGTTTTACCTTTCAATTGTGTCTAGAGAATGAAAAGACATGGATACATAAGGATAAGAGTCAGTGGGCAGGAGTTTTATACTTAACTCCAAATGCTCCTATTGATTCTGGAACTGGTATTTTTGATAGTAGAGATAATCTAATCACAATGGTTGGGAATGTTTATAATAGGATGGTTTTGTATAGAGGTGATTTGTTGCATAGGAGCATTGTTCCTGGGTTTGGGACTACTCCAGAGACTGGTAGGTTGACTCAAGTATTCTTTTTTGATCATGAAGAAGAATGATATGTAAATGTTTGTGTTGATACCGAGTCACTTGACTAAATAATGTATAAGGTCTATAATAGACCTGACGTTCATCCCACTCTTGGGTGGGACGCAAGTAAGTCGCGGAACGGAGTCGTTCATCCCATGCTAGAACTATTATTCTATACAACACTCTCATGTACTCAAACCGATGCTATCATGCTGAAGATTGAGAACAATGCGAATCTATCTTCTGTCTTGAAGGTAGAGTTGATTGAGACCCTTAAGGACTCAGCACCAGAATGTCAATGGTATTGGGACGCAAACGACTGAAGGAACGGGAAAAAACGGATCCATCGAAAGATGAGAAGGTTAATTTTCACCCAACTTCAGGAGTCAACTCATGAACACACTAAACATGATCAAGAAGCAGATCAACAAAGCATCTGCACTTCACAACGCACAGATTAGTCACACCTCATATCGTGGTGTTGAATATGATACACGTTGCGTAGAAAACAAAGAGTCCCATGGGACTTTCTGTTATCGTGGTCAAACTTACGTAAAGTAAATTGAAATTACATCTATAAATCTGTAGAGGACCTTGACGGGTCCTCTTTTTTTGTATATAATTAGTGGAGGATTATTCTTTTTTATGGACAAAGAAAAACTCAAGTTGATTATTAATAACCTTGAGTCTCTAGTGGGGTGTCTGAAGTCTGAAGTTTATTCTGATGTTGACATGTATACAACAGTGCAAGAAAACTTTGACGATCCTGCTGCAAATTATATACTAGATTACGACGAAGTTTTTGAGGATGATGATGGTTAGTGTATCTAAAAATTGGTATCATAGATATATTAATCTACCATTTACTATTGCCCCATTAGATATATTCAAGAAGAATGGTAGTAAGGTAAAGCATTTTTATATCAATGATTATCCTTTTTATCCCGTAGAAGATTGGTTTAATGATCTTGGTCTTACTCTTGGACTAAAAGAGGTTTTTTATACTCCACCATATTCTAAAATTCCTATTCATACTGATCATGGAATGTATACTCATCATGCAAAGATCAATATTACTTGGGGTCCTGATGATGGGGTGATACAATGGTGGAAATCTGATAAAACATATAGAAAGAAAATTGATGGTCATTCTGAGGTGACCTCTGAATATCATGACAATTTATGGGCAAATGAGGAAGACTGCGAATTTCTCTATGAAGTAAACACAAACAGACCAAGTTTAGTAAACGTTGGTATGTTGCATGGGACTAATAATCCAAGTCCTCTTGGGCGGTGGACTATTTGTTTTGTTCCATTAAATGAGAGGGGTCAATTTATTCATTGGAATAGTGCATTGGAAATTTTTAAAGATTATTTGGAGAATTAAATGAGCGCCAAACTTATTAGTGTTACACCTGATGCGGAGAAGCAGATTGCATACTGTGCCCGTGTCTCAAACCCCAAGAACCAGGAGAACGATAGTTTTGCTGGTCTCCTTAAGTATTGTATTAAACATCGTCACTGGAGTATCTTTGAACATGCATTCATGACGGTAGAACTAAATACATCACTAGCAGTGGCAACTCAAGTGCTTCGTCACCGTTCATTTACATATCAACAGTTTTCACAACGCTATGCTGATAGCAAGGAACTTCAATTAGAAATTCCTATTCCAGATCTTCGTCGTCAGGATACAAAGAATCGTCAAAATTCTATTGATGATATTAATCCACGCGATAAAGCATACATGGAAGCGATGATTGAGAATCACTTTAAGCAAAGTCTTGAAGTTTATAATGCACTGCTTGACAAGGGTGTGGCAAAGGAATGTGCTCGTTTTGTGCTCCCACAAAATACACAAACCAGACTCTACATGAGCGGAAATATTCGTTCATGGGCACATTATCTCGATTTGCGTACCGCAAATGGTACACAAAAGGAACACATGGAACTCGCTGAAGACATTCGTGCCATCTTCATTGAGCAGTTTCCAATTATCTCAGAAGCATTGGAGTGGAATTAATGGCAACATACCCTGTAAAGCACCAAGAGACTGGCGAAACTAAAGAAGTTGTCATGAGTATTCATGACTGGGATAAGTGGTGTGAAGATAACCCAGATTGGCAACGGTATTATACCCCAGACAACGCCCCATTATTGGGACTTGAAGTTGGTGAATGGAAAGATCGTTTGATTAAACAGAAACCAGAATGGAATGAGATCCTTAATAAAGCATCTAAAGCTCCTGGATCTGTAGTCACAAAGATTTAATTATGTATATTCTTGGAATCAATATATCACATCATGCATCAATATCTCTCTTGCATGATGGTGAGGTGGTATATTATATGGAAGATGATAGGTATAGTGGTAACAAGGAAGAAGAGTGGAAATATCATGATGAAAAGAGGTGTTTAGGGGACATTAAAAATTATACTACTCACCTAGATCATATTATATTTGCATCTTGGGGCAAGGCAGGTGAACATTGTGATAATGATTCAGATTTAATTGATAGTATTATTCGTGATCTATCAAAATATAATTTAAGTTTTGGTAAGATACATTATGAGTGGGAACATCACCTTTATCATGCCTGTAGTGCATTCTACGGTTCTGGATTTAATGAATCTGCTGCTTTGATTCTTGACGGAGGGGGAGTCTCATTCCTTGATCGTAAAGAAGGAGAATCTATGTACTACTTTACTGAAGGTAAGTATGAGGTTCTTAAAAAGGTTTATTATGGATGGGATGCACTTGAAGTAGATTATACTAATTATAAATTAAATGCTACTGATGTAATGTCTTCTACTATAAGTTGTGGGTGGATCTTTAATACTCTTCAGGGAGTTCTTGGTTTAGAACCAGGAAAAGTTATGGGTCTATCTTCTTATGGTAATTCTGATAGGTTTGACGATGATTGGTTTAAGTATGACAACGAAACTGAAACTTGGATTACTGACAATCAAAAAATATTAAATACATATAGGACATTGGCTGGAAACTCAAAATACACACCGTATGATGATGAACCTCCAAACATTGAAGGTCAAGCTGCCTCTGATTTGGCTAAAAAAGCACAAGAAGAGACAAGAGATCATACAATTCGATTGATTAAGCAATTGTTAAGTAAAACCAAAACAAAAAATATTGTATTGTCAGGCGGTTATTTTTTAAACTGCGTGAATAATTATGAATACTTGAAAGAGTTTCCAGATGTGAACTTTTACATCGATCCCGTATGCCATGATGGCGGCATCTCAATAGGTGCTGCTAAGTTTTTGTGGCATCATGTTCTAAATAAAAATCATCCCTCTAGGTAATTAAATTCTATGGCAAGGAAGAGAAAGACTGAACTACAACAAATTGGTGTTGGCATGACTGCTAAGCAGATGAAAAGGAAGAAACCAATTAACACGGACTTTTTACTTGACATCGAACCACTTACAGATAATCAAGCAACACTGTATGAATCATACAGTAATGATAAAAATCTTGTAGCATATGGTTGTGCTGGAACTGGTAAGACGTTTATTACTTTTTACAACGCCTTGCGAGATGTTCTTGATGAGAATACACCTTACGAGAAGATTTATATCGTTCGTTCTTTAGTTGCTACTAGAGAAATTGGATTCCTTCCTGGAACTCATGAAGATAAGGCAGACATCTATCAAATTCCATACAAGAACATGGTTAAATATATGTTCCAGATGGCATCTGATGCTGAATTTGAGATGCTGTATGGTAACTTAAAAACTCAGGGCAGCGTAAGTTTTTGGTCTACTTCTTTTCTTAGGGGAACAACCCTTGATAAAGCTATTATTATTGTTGATGAATTTCAAAACTTGAACTTTCACGAACTTGATAGTATAATTACTAGGTCGGGCGAAAACACAAAAATTTGTTTCTGTGGTGATGCAACTCAATCTGATTTGCAAAAAACTAATGAGAGGAATGGGATCGTCGATTTTATGAAGATTCTTAGAGTTATGCCATCTTTTGATATTATTGAGTTCGGTCTTGATGACATTGTAAGATCAGGTCTCTGTAAAGAATACCTCATTGCAAAACATGAATTAGGTTTTTAATGTTTGATCACGTTGAAATTGATTTGCCTACTCTAAGTCGCGAGACTATTGATGGAGTTCGTTTTTATTCTGTTCCAGATGGTGGGGATCTTCTAAAGTTGGTCTCCATTACCTCTGTCACTAGTCATAAAAATCGTGAGATTTTTATTAACTGGAGAAAAAAAGTTGGCAATGCAAAGGCTGATAAGATTACTAAGCAATCTACAAGCCGTGGAACAGATATGCACACGCTTACGGAATATTACTTAAAAAATAGTGATCTTCCAAAAGTTCAACCTCTGTCAGAATATCTTTTCAAGATTGCCAAACCAGAGTTGGATAAAATTACTAATATTCACGCGCTAGAAAGGTCTCTATATAGTAAGGTGCTAGGTATCGCTGGCACCGTAGACTGTATTGCTGAATTTGATGGTGAGTTAGCAATTATTGATTTTAAGACATCAAAAAAACCAAAACCAGTAGAATGGGTTGAGCATTATTTTGTTCAGTGTATGGCATATGGATGTATGCTCTATGAACTTACTGGTATTAGTGTAAAAAAACTTGTCATTATTATGGCATGTGAAGACGGAGACTGCGTTGTTTATGAAGAACATGACAAAACAAAATACATCAAGTTACTACAAGAATACATTAGAGAGTTTGTTAACTACAAGCTGGAGACTTATGCCGAGTAAAATCGAAGATGAATTTGAAAAGGCACTAGAGAAAAAGTTTTTTTGTCCTGCTAAGTTCGCTCAAGAAATTGAGATTTTAGTTAGAGACAATAGAGAGATGAATTACATTGATGCTATCGTTCATTTTTGTGAACGTAATAGTATTGATTTAGAATCTGTACCTAAACTTATATCTAAACCACTCAAAGAAAAGATTAAATGTGATGCGACGGAGTTGAACTTTCTTAAGAGAACTTCCATGGCGAAATTGGTTTTTTAATTAAGAAAAAGTCGAGAAATTTATCGCGGGGAAAATTGCGTGAAAACCCTTTTTGTAAAAATGACTCCCTTTGACGTATATAAAACATATCTTGCAATGAAGAATCACTTCACAAAAGATAAATACGACTACCACAAATATTGTGGTAAAACTCGTGCTTCCCTTCAATCTTTTTATAGGCGGAAGGATAGGTATTGGTTTGAGAAAATGAGTAGGCAAAAAAACGACAAAGAAGTTGTAGATTTTTTTGTATCTAATTTTGTCAATTCTGGAGAAAGTGTTTGGATTGGGCAGATGATCCAAGAAGGAGAATCTGCATACACTGGATGGCAAAAAAGAGTTCAAAGTTTGAGTTATCTTTTCAGAGAGGAAGTTGAAAATATGATTGTAAATACTGATTTGGATTCTTTGTTTGAATCTAAATCTGGTCAACATCCGCGAATACTTAAGTTACATCTTCAGGGGCATATATCTATTGAGACTTTGATTATTCTTGATCGTATCTTGGCATTTAAAAATAATTTTGATAAAAAATTAAATGATCCTGTTTGGGAGACAGTATCTAAAACAATGAGGAAGTATGATCCTTTCCTAAATATCGATATATTTAAATTTCGCAAAATTTTAAAGGACTGTGTTTTATGACGTTTTTTGATTCTGATGTTGTAAGGGCAGAAATTGTCCATATCAATGAACTTCAAGAAAAACTTTACAGCAAGATGTTTAGTTTTTATACTATGGGTAAACAGGATAAACTTGATCATGTTGAGTTACTAAAAACTCTTATCGACAAGCAAAAAATACTTTATGCTAGATTGTCCCTATCAGACGATCCAGAAGCAATAAAAATGAAGCATAATATCGTTAAATCTGCTACCATGCTTGGGATGCCCGAAAATGTGGATATGAATGTGATTTTTAGTAATATGGAAAAACTGATCGATCACATGAAAGATCAGGTCGAGCAAACTGGAAATATTGATTGACAACTACGGGCACTTGCACTAATATAGGTCCGTACTCGCCGCAAGTGCCTAGAGTACATAAAGGCCAAATACAAAACAAATACGAGGTAATACGAATGTCTTTTGCTAATCTCAAAAAACAGTCTTCTCTTGGATCTTTGACTTCCAAACTAGTCAAAGAGGTTGAGAAGATGAATAGCAACTCTAGTGGCGGTGATGATCGTCTCTGGAAACCTGAAATGGATAAGACGGGTAATGGTTATGCCGTTATTCGATTCCTTCCTGCTCCTGATAGTGAAGATCTTCCATGGGTGAAGATGTACTCTCATGGATTCCAGGGTCCTGGTGGTTGGTATATTGAGAATTCTCTGACTACTTTAGGTCAGAAAGATCCTGTATCCGAATATAATCGTACTCTTTGGAACAGTGGAGATAATAGCAACAAAGAAATTGTACGTAAGCAAAAACGTAAATTGTCATATTATAGCAATATTTACGTTGTGAAGGATCCTGCTAATCCTCACAATGAAGGGCAAGTTTTCTTGTTCAAGTTTGGTAAAAAAATCTTCGATAAGGTTATGGCAGCAATGCAACCTGAATTTGAAGATGAGACTCCTATTAATCCATTTGATTTTTGGCAAGGTGCGAACTTCAAACTGAAGATTCGTAAGGTTGATGGTTATTGGAATTATGATAAGTCTGAATTTGATTCTACTAGTGTTCTACTAGATGATGATGACGCTCTTGAAGCACTTTGGAAGAAGGAGTATTCTCTTACTGCCATGACTGCTCAAGATCAGTTTAAGTCTTATGAAGCACTTCAGACACGTCTGGATTATGTTCTTGGACGTAAAGGATCTTCTCGTAGGCAAGATGAGGAACTTCAGGGTGAAGATGATATGCGTGGTAACTTCACGCCTAGTTTTGGTGGACGCCAAGAAGAGACTCAACTACCTGCGGAATTGAAGAAAGAACTTAACGATCTTCCTTCAAGCGGCGGATTTAATTCTCCTGATATTATGGCGAAGGATTCTTCTAACTCTACTGAAGAGGAGGATGATGCTTTGAGTTACTTCCAAAAACTTGCTGAGAGTTAATATACTTACTCATATAATCTAGGGTTATCACCCCTCTTAAGGTTCTGAGACACAAATTGTCCAGAACCTTTTTTGTATGGCATGATATCGTCAAGATCATTAAAAAGAATACTTAAGAATTCTGGTTTAAGTAAATAAATACTTCTTTTATTTGCTTCTACTCTGTCTTCATACTGATAATTTGTAATTGCTGTTGCTGCTACTGCACCAGGAATTTCTAGTAAGTCATCTTTTATGTCATCATAATAAACTGTTCCGAAAGTAATTCTTCTTCTCCAGTTAAATCCGTCAAATTTCCATTCCTGACCATTTCTCTCAAATACTTCATTTTTTGATGGGAGGTATAGTGGTCCTGGTTTACTAAAGAATACCTGGGGAATGGAGTTATATCCTCTTCCGTTGTCGATAATTTTTATTTCCTTTATAAGTCCATTCTCTGCTTTTATATTTGCTCTTGCTGTGATGGCAGAGAGTGGATCTTCTATTTGTATAGTTGGTGCAGTTCTATAGTTATAACCACGATCTTGCATTACAATACCAACGACTGATCCATTTGTGACTAGAGTATAACCTGTTGCCGTTCTATGGGGGATTGGTGGTTGTATTTGTATCACTGGTGCTGGTGTTGAGGTATATCCAGCTCCAGGTTTTGTCACATTTATGCTGAAAATAGTTTCTGCTCTAGTTCCTACACCTACAGTAGCAGTTGCTGTTGCAGTTACATCAGTATCATAAGTGTAAACTTTTCTATTGATAGAACCACCAATAAAAAATAGAGTTTCTGTTGCATTTGTATATACATCTAATGGGGTAGAGTCTCCACTAGCATTTTGTACGTTTAGTACTCCTAGTAATGATAATCCACTAATATCCCATGCTGTTGTCAATGTTATAACAAATGTTGAGTTATTGTCTGTACCAGAAACATATAGTTTTGTTCCGTCATCTTTGAAGGAAAATCCACGAATAGAAGATTCGTTAGGTATACAGATAGTTGAGATATTTGCTATTTGAACTGGGAGTGGGAACATAGATCCAATATCCCAGTTTGAAGTTAGTTGATATTTTTTGATCTTATCTGGATCTTGAATATCAAGAATAAAAATATGTTCTCCAGTATCTTGTATTCTTACTCCAGACATCGCTGGCATAGATATACTAACATCTAATGATGCTGTACTAATATCCCATGCTGTTGAAAGGTCATATTGTGCTAATTTATTACCAGCGTTTGTAAGACCACTTACATACATTCTGGTTCCATCTGGTTTAAATTCGATTCCAGTGCAGTATTCAAAGACTAGTCCATCAAAATTTAATGTTCTCGTTCTAAGAAGAGAACCTGTTGACATATCATGTGCAGATGACAGCTCATATTGTTCAATAATTCCAGAAGTATATGTATTTGCTCCATGTGCAGTGAACAGTCTTTTTCCAGTAGCATTTAAGAACATACCCTCAAATCCACTCTCTACTGTGAATGAACTAGCAGATATAAAAGCTGCACTCTCAATGATATTTGGTGGTGGTGGAAATGTAACTATTGGTGTAAATGTGTATCCATCTCCAGCAGATGTAATTCCAACACTTAAAATAGATCCTCCAACACCAATAACAGGTTCTAATACTGCAGTAATTGTTGGTGGTGGATCACTAAATGTTGCTATTGGTTGAAAGTTATATCCACTGCCAGTATCGATAATTGTTATTTGACCAACTTCTCGTTCATCTGGAAATACATTTAGTTGACAAGATGCAATACCAGTTATTGGAGATGGTGGATCTTCTATTGTTACTTCAGCAAATCCAGTATACCCAGATCCAGCATTTACTAATGTCAACTTTGTTACTTGTCCACTATTTGAATTATACTCTGCAGTTGCTTCTGCAAAATCTCCAGGAATTTCTGAGGGCAAAACAATATTTGGATCTAATTCAATTTCATATTCTGGTGCTTTGAAAAATCCTTCATTTACTTCTACACCAGACTCTACAATAGTGTAACCATCCAATGTAGTTGTTTTTACTGTCTCATAGTGATGTATTCCACCATATAATTCTTCATAAGATCCATACTTATCTAAAAGGAATTTATCAAGTGCCTGTTGAGTTTTTGGCCACTCGTCATAAACATTTTGAATATTATTTGATAATAAAACTACCCAGTCCAAACTTGGATCTTTGTATATTTTATCTGCTACTTCATCAGGTCTTTCTTCACCTTTGATTTGATATTTGTTAAAATAACTTAAATTTGAAAATACGTCTTCTCGTATTTTTGCTCTTTTGAATAAATTTTTGACAACAGTATAGTCACTTAAAGTTGACCTTTCATTATCTCTAGATATATACTCAAGAAATGGTACGTGACTGAAATAATTTGCCATTTTTTAGTAACCGATTGGGTGATCATCTGCTTTTTCATCATCATAATCTTTGGAATATACTGGAGTAAGTTCCATAAAACTCATTGTGAGATTGTATGAGAACATTGCACCTATACCATCATCACCAACGGTCATATATGTGCCATCTGGTGTATAGTCAACAGAAAAGTTCTGAAGAGCACAATCTTTGATTAGATTTATGCCAGGATGAGAATTAGCGCCCTCATCCTTATGTATATATTCTATGCGAAATACATTTGGCGCTTTTAAAAACAATGCTGATTCTGTTGTTCTTGCTGCCATATTAACTTTAAAAAATCTGATGATTTTTTTAATTTCCTTAGCTTCACTATCACTTCTAGGCATAAGTTTAAATGAAAATGTAAATGCTCTTAATTGAGGACCATTAAATAAAAGTTCTGTATTTGGGTTAAATATTGCTCTTGATGTTCTGGGTAATATATTTGCACCAATAGCAGACTCAGTGACGGATGCTTTAAGTGCTGCTTTTACACCAGGCGCGTGACCTACCACATTACCCGCTACTTTCGTAAACGCATCCATTAATCCTGGACCACCCTCTTGGATGGTTCCCATTGCAATTTGAGCACCAGCAATTTGTAATGGATTTATTACTTCTTCATTCCAACCAACACCATTTGAATCTGATATTCCACCTTGTATTGGTAAATATACTGATTTCCCTATGATTTGTCCAGGGTTGTATGATATTGCAAAGCTATTTGAACTGACTTGTGCTGGTTCATATTTAACTGCAGAGAACCTTATGTAATCTGATTGCAAATATGTTGGACTATTAGATGGGTATTTTAAATCATCTGAAAGACCACTTGCCACTTCGGATGCAGTCTGAACGTCATCTATATCTATAGAACTAAGAGATGCCCCTGTTATTGATGAACCATCATTATCCTCAGCACCTGGTAGAGGAATTGCATCTGGATCTGCTACTGGAAGTGGATCTTGAAGAGCAGTTGCGACTTGAACAGGTGATGGTGGTTTCTTATTAATTTGCTGATAACCATTTTGATAAGTATATGCTCTAGTCCGCTCTATATCTGCCCTAGTTGCGGCATTATTTGCTATATTGCTGACTGTACTGGCTGTATAATTCTCCTTTGCATATTTTGTTGGTTCATATGTACCATCCTTTTCGTTTCTTGTTGCAATCCTTTTTGCAGGATCAAGTAGTTTGGGTGTGCGATTGAGGATACCTTCATACTCTTGTTCATAAACCGCTGTTATTTTTGTTTTGGGGTTATAGGTAGTAACATATACGACTCTAGTATTAGCAGCAGCTTTAGCATCTGATGGTAAAGTTAAATTTATATTGGTATTACTTTTTTCTGGTGGTTTCGGTTTTGGTTGCGACAGTACGTGGGGTGGAGAGATCCATATATCTTCATTAGCATCAGGCAGAGCAACTTCGTTTCCGTCCTCATCCTCTCCTGGCTTAAATGCTGCACCTATTTTAGTTATGTTTGCGGGAGTTGCCATAGTTATCTATTTAAAGTGGTTGTCATTTTTTCCATAACCTTTGTATATTCTTGCTCCTCGCAACATGTTCCTAAAAGATCGATTATTCTTTTTCCAAACATCTCTAACATTTGCTGGGAGAGATTTGCCATTTTTTATGGTGACAAAATCTTCAATAGGCAAATTAGATGCAGTAATCCATTCATCAATAGAAATGTCTAAAAGTAGACCTCTTATTTGACTTATATTATATTTAGATATCGAATTATATGGCAATCTCAACTTATCGTTTTTTAAATTCTCTACAACAATCCTTCTTTTTATTGGATGAATGAAGTGTAAATTGCATCCTTGAAATGTTCTACCATCAGATTTTATGCAATATACTAGTGGGAATGGATCAAATATCGACACATTATCTTTTTCCGAAGTATATTCAAACATAAAAAGATGTCCTTGTTTGGGAAATCTTCTTAGTAAATTGTTGTCTCTTTGATCTTCTTCTTCACTATTGTCTTTTCTTTCTTCCCTGACAAAAAGATCTGGTTGAGATGCATATCTTTTGGTTAATCTTCGGAATGCTCTTCTATAGAAGAATGGAGATCTTCCTTCTTCTATAGATACTTCTTCTTTTAAATCTTCAAACAGGGTCATTTGATTCCTAGTTCGTCTTCTGTTATGATTTTAAATTCTAATTTTCTATCTTTGCACCATTCTTCTGCCGCCTTCCACTTTGCTTTATTAACTTCATACGTCTTTGCTTCATAGATAAATGATTTTGTTACCCTAGTTTTTCTTTTTGGCGGTTGAGTTTGTTTTTTTGGTTTTACTTCAATTACATATGTTTTTGTAGATCCTTTTTTCTCTTTTACTTTAATTAAAAAATCTGGAAAGTACCTATGAACACGTCCATCAAGGGGGGATTTGTATGGGATACAAAATTCTTCGCTTGCCCACTCAATTATATTTTCATTTAGATCGCACCAGGCGCAGAATTTGCGCTCCCAACTACTTCTGCATATAATGTTGTTTGGATTACCCTTATATTTTTTGGGATGTGATGGGTAATATTTACTTTTTATACTTTCCTTCATTAAGTTGTCTACATATAATATAGATGTAATAACTTTATTTAGATGCCAAATATAGGGATCAATGCAGGCGTATCCATGAATACGTTAAAAAGTAGAATATTGAATCCTGCGTTTACTTCAGTATATTCTGTACTTATACAAGCGCCAACTTTAGTATCTGGTGGTGAGGGGGGAAGTTCTGCGACAGGACTTGATCGAGAATTATTTGAACTTACCTGTATAGAAGCATCTTTACCTGGATCTAGTATTGCCACGGTAGAGACAAATAGAGATTATCATGGTATTGTTGAGAGACATGCATATTCTAGATTATTTGATGAAACTATAGAATTGACTTTTTTGGTTACTTTAGATAGTAATTATCGCCAGATTAGATTTTTTGATTTTTGGATGAAGTATATTGTTGGTGAAAATACTTACACCGATAAGGAATTAAGAAATAAAGTTAATCAAAGAGCAAAATACCCAGATTCGTATAAAACTGGAATGAAAATTGCAAAATTTGAAAAAGATTTGGGTTCTGGCAAATCTTCTGGTGCAAATGCCGTAGTCTACAATTTTGTAGATGTATTTCCCAAATCTATGAATAGTATTCCAATTACTTATGAATCTAGTCAATTATTAAAAGTTACAGTATCTATGTGTTACACTAGATACTTTATTGATCGGAGTCAAGGTCAAACTGATAATAACTTTAATGCATTTGGATCAAGTAGTTTGTCTCCAGGAAATCCTGAAGTTCCATTCGATTTTACGTTTGATAGTGATTTCAGTAGTACAAAGTATTACGATCCAAAATTTGCAGATGTATTCAATAATAACTCAAGCACTACTTTTTCTAATGACTCATTGTTTAATAATGATTTTGATTTTACATCAGGATCTTTCCTTAATTGAATATAAATAAAAACAAATGAATTTGATTTATGCCATTACCTACTATATCAACTCCCACATATGAGCTTGAGTTGCCTTCCACTGAACAAACTATTGAATATAGACCATTTCTTGTAAAAGAGGAGAAATTGCTGGTTTTAGCACTAGAGAGTGAAGATACTAAGCAGATAACCACGGCAATTAAAACCGTAATCAAAAACTGTATAAAAACTGATGGTATTCGTGTTGAGTCTTTGCCTACCTTTGATATTGAATATCTCTTTTTAAATATTCGTGGCAAATCTGTTGGTGAAGAATTGGAAGTTAATGTTCTTTGTCCTGATGATGAAGATACATATGTTCCAGTTAAGATTGATATTGATGATATAAAAGTTTCTAAAAACACTGAACATTCTAAGAATATTCAAATTGACAATACTCTTGCAATGGAGATGAAGTATCCATCTCTTGACCAATTTATTAAAAGTAATTTTGATTTTAGTGATAATATTAGTGTTGAACAATCATTTGATTTAATCGCAAGTTGTATTAGTCAAGTTTTTACTGCAGAAGAGTCCTGGGCGGTTGAAGATTTGACTAAAAAAGAAGTTGTAGAATTCTTAGATCAAATGAATTCTTCTCAATTTAAAAAGATTGAGAAGTTTTTTGAGACTATGCCTAAACTGTCACATGAACTTCAAGTGACAAATCCAAAAACTAAGAAGAAGAGTACAGTTGTTCTTGAGGGATTATCAAGTTTTTTCGCATAGCCCTCTCCCATATGGATTTAGAGAATTATTTTAAATTAAATTTTGCGTTAATGCAGTATCATAAATATTCATTAACTGAGATTGAGAATCTGATTCCATGGGAGAGAGAAGTTTATGTTGCGTTATTGAAGGCTCATCTGGAAGAAGAGAAATTAAAAGCTGACCAACAGCGAGCAAATAGCTAATGGCCAATAAGTTACCCAAGTTTTTAACCGAATTTATTACCTATTCCCGTCTTGTAAAGAGAAAGCAGGGGTTTAGGAAGTCCGTTGCCAGTTATATGGAACGGTCGAAAATTCTTATTGGGGATGCTTATGATGTAGATTATGATAGAGTAGTAGATATATTTTTAAGAGAATGGGATAAGTCTGAGAAAGATTATCCGTCTCCATCAATTATTAGCCCACAAAATATAAAGGAATTTGATCTTTTTAATCAATATTCATTATATCTTTGGGAATATTATGTTGTAAATGCTTCTCAAGAACCTCCAAAACCTAAATCACCACCAAAAGTACCTGAAGTAAAGAAACCAAAGGTAGAGGAACCCCCTCAAGTTGAATCTGAGGGTGAGTTTGAGGGATATGGTGATGAAGATGATATGATATCCATGGGGGATCTAACTCCCAGAGCTCTAAAACTTTATGATGGTGTTACAGAGGAAGATCTTGTTGGTGAAGATGTTGATGAAAGAATATTAAAAATTATTGGAGAAGAAGATGCGATTGATATTGATTACGGTACTTACCAGTCTCTGTTAAAAGAGGAAGTAATTAAATCTACCTTAGGCAAGTCTAATATTGCTAGGGAAGAGGAAATGCTCCTAGCAGAAGAATTTAAGAGAATCAAGGGTAAGGTTGGTCGCTTTAAGATCAATAAAAAAAGAATTAACACTGGTTCTGGATCAGCAACTGCACCATTAAAGCAGGCAAAGAATTTTATTACTGGTGCTCCAGAAGAACCTCAAAAATTATTGCCTCCTGCTACAGCAGAGAAAAAACAGAGAAAAGCGTCACTTGCAGAAAATATATCTGCTATCCGTAAAACTTGTGATTCTATTTTGAAGTTGATGGAGGGTCAATACTCCGCCATCCGTAAGCAACTTCAATCTGAAAGAAGACTGAAGGAGAATAAACGCAGATCAAATAGGGAGAGTGGGTTAGAAGCAGGTGTCAAAAAGACGATGGCAATTGCCAGAAAAGTTCTTAGTCCAGTATTTGACCTTCTTGGTAAGATTATCAACTTTCTTGGTACTGTATTGCTGGGAAGAATTTTATTTTTATTGATAGACTGGATATCCAAAAAAGAAAATCAAAAGAAAATTAAAAGTCTTATAAGATTTATTGGGGATTGGTGGCCAGCATTATTGGCTGGATATTTACTATTCTTTAATCCTATTGGTAGACTAGTAAGAACAGTTTTGGGGACAATTGCAAAACTAACATTAACAATTGCCAAGAAAGGTATACCAAAACTTTTACGACTAATTAAATCAAATCCTATTGCCGCAGCTGCTGTTATTGGTGGTATTGCTGCATTTGGTGGTGCATATTTTGCCTCTCAAAGAAATGATAGACTACGGGAAGAACAAAATGCTAAAGATGATGCAGGAACAGTAACTCCTGCAGAAACTAAGGCAACTGGACAAATTCCCTCTGGTTCTCAGTTATTGGGAGAGCAAATAGGACAGAGAGGAATGAATGCGTTCTCTGGTGGAGGTAAAATTACAAAAAGAACTTTACCTAGGGGTGGTAAAGTCAAGGGATCTACTGGTAAGAGAGTAAGGGGTGCTGGTAAGGATACTCAAATGATTATTGCACAACCAGGAGAGGTTGTGATATCAAAGAAGGCAGTAGATAAGTATGGTGCTCCATTCTTTTTAGATCTCAATAAAGCAGGTGGCGGTACTAATAAACCTCAATGGGCACCTTTTGGCAATATAATGACCGCACAGGGTGGTGGTTTAATTCCAATAGACGTTCAACGTGAAGGTAATAAAAGAGGTAGGAGAACTTCTTCTATCATTATGGATGATACCAATCATCCTGAACATACTAAAGCGGTGAATAATGAACCTGGATTTACTCTTGATGATTATGTTCAAAAGGCAATTGGTGAATTAATGAAGCAGGGATGGAGAAAACCTGTTGATAGTATGACTGATTATGAAAAGTCGTGGAATACTGATCGTAATTTAATGCCAGATCCAACATCTCTGTCAATTCCTTCAAAACCTATTGCTGGTGATATGACTGGAAGTGAGTCTGGTTATCAACGTAGAGTTAGTTTCCGTAGAAGTCAGAAGTCAAAACCCTCACAGGTTAAACCTAAGGAATCTGGTGAGGATATGATGGGTCCACCAGATACAAAACAAGTTACTCCAAGTACTAGTGCGGCATTTACTGGGGTTATGCCAACACAAAGTAGTCTAAAATCTGCTCCAACCAAAAAACCTATAGCAACTCTTACTTCTGGGGGAACTATGACAGTACCTCCACCCCCTCCATCACCAAAATCAAATATTATATCGATGGATAAGAAGATGGCCAAACCGAAAAGAACTGGATCTAGTTCCTCTGGGGGAAGGGAGATAGATCATTTTTCATCCTCTCAGCAAAATGAATCTAGAATGATGAATATATCAATTTATGGATTGATGGGGGTAGGTTGATATGGCAATAACTGCAGATAAACTTTTACCTGGTGTTGAAAGTGGTGGAAATGTTGTCTTAACTGTACCTACAAAGATATCTTTACCTTCTGCAAAGATTGTACCTGGATCGAAGGAAAAGGGTGTATTGGGTGTTGTTAACATTGTAAAGGGTGGTGATGATGCGGAGGATAAAGAAAAATCTGGTCAGGTAAGTGACAATACAAAAGATGATGTTGCCGAGATACGTGCAACAACTAAGAAGATACATGTTATACTTAAAAAAAGTGTAAAAATAAATCTTCAAAAAATAAAATTACAGAAAAAGAATAAAGAGAATTTAAAGAGAAAAAAAAGAGAGGACTCTATGGAGTCCAAAGATGGCGATGATCGTTTAAACAAAAAAGGTAAAATTGAATTACCAAAAATAGGATTTTTTGAAAGAATTAAAAATTTCTTCAAACAAATTCTTGGTGGATATCTTCTTATGAAATTGGTAGATTATGTACCACAAATGGTTCAGTTTGTCAAATTCATACAACTTGGTAAAATATTTGATTTTATCGTTGATTTTTCAATAGGTCTTTTTGATAAATTGGTATCTTTTATTGATATTGGATATGGTGTTGTTGATAAAGTCAATGGGATAACTGAAAAACTTTTTGGTGAGGATGCTGCTGACAAATTAAAATCTTTTGAGGGGTTATTTGTAAAATTCATGAATCTTGCAATCATCGCTGCCATGGTAGGTAGTGGTGGATCTAATCCTCTAGGTGGTGGTAGGGGTGGTAGTAGAGGTGGTGGTGGAATTAATAGTAGGGGTAGATTTAACAGAAATGGTATACGTACTGATAGATCTAATGGATTTAATGATAGAGTAAGTCGTAATAATACGTCATTAACCAGATCAGGAAATACTTTAAACAATCAAAGAATGATTAGGGGTGGAAGTACTTCTAATGCCGCCGCTGCCAGGTCACAGCAGGATCTTGGGAGAAGATATCAGCGAAGGTTTGGTAAAAGGGCTGCTCAACAAAGATTTGGACAGGCTTTTGGTAAGGTTGGCAAAAACGTAGCTGCTAAAGGTGCTAGAAGAATTGCGGGTAAAATACCTATTGTCGGTCCTTTGATTGACTTTGGTATTAGAACTTTAATATTTAAAGAACCAGCTGGTAAGGCAGCAGCTGCTGCTGTAGGTATGGCTGCAGGTCAGGCACTTGGTACATTTCTTGGTGGTGCCATTGGTGGTATTGTTGGATCTGTTGTTCCTTTTGTTGGAAATCTTCTTCTTGGTGCTGCGGGATCAACTATTGGTGGATTAATTGGTGGTGTTATTGGTGATCAAATTGGAGTAAGTCTTTATAATGTACTTGTTGGTAATGAGGGTGAAGGTATTGAGGCAAAAGCGGAGGGTGGAGTAATTGGTAGTGAGGCAGATGAGAAGAGGGAGAAGGAAGCAGAGCGAGAAAGACTGAGACGTGCTAGAATTTTTCAGTTCACTCCTTCAAGAGGTGAGAGTCCAGCAGAATCTGATTTGAGGAAGGCACCTGACGAACGAAGTATATTTCAAAAGATATTTGGTATTGTTGAAAAGGGTGGACCTTTAGATTTAATTAAAAAAGTTAGGAGGAGACTTCATCAAAGAAATAATAGTATGCTCGCTAAGATTATGGGTCTTGGTGTTGATTTACTTTCTGGGAAAAAGGTTGATAGAAGAATAGTTCGTGATATTGCTAAAAATCTAACAACTTTCTTTGACGCTGCTTTACCTGCTCCTATGAGTGCATTAAGACAACTTCTTCAAAAGTTGTCTGTAGGTGGTATGGTTGTTGAATCTCCTTCAGTAAAAAATCGTAGACTTAATGACATTGGTAGAAGTATTGAGAGTTCGTTTAATCGCGATGTTTCTAGAGTTAATAGTGGTGTATTAAATGATATTAGGGAGACTAGTTCTAATACTGTAAGAGGACCAATCAGAGCATCTGGACCTGATCCTAATAATCCTAATACTTATAATAACAGAACTGGTGGATCACAATTGCCAACGCAAGCTGGTCTAACTTTGCCTGGGTCTAGTAAATTGATTGCTTTGAGGGGAAATTCTGGAACTGTTAAGTATGGTGGGGTAGAAAATGCACCATTGGCGTTATCCTACAGTATGTTTGCACAGGGGTCTGGAGCCTCAGTTACATCTGGTATGGGTTATAGGAGGTGGAGCAACTCAAACCACCAAGGATATGACATTGGTGCCCCTGAAGATACTCCAATGTATGCATATCTAGATGGTGAAATAATTGATGCTAATAAAACAATTGGTTCAGCAGATGATGGTGGTTATGGATATTGGATGATTTGGAAAGATTCAAAGCATAATGCATATCACTTCTTTGGGCACTTACATAGACCAATTGGTCTAAATGTTGGCGATCAATTTAAGGCAGGTGCATTACTTGGTAATGTTGGTGGATCTGCTAGTGGTGAATTGAGAAAGTGGGGTCCTCACTTACATTGGGAAATTGCAAATTCTACTAATGGTTTAGGTGTAAATGGTGGAAATGGAACTTTAGATCCTGGTAATTGGGTAAATACTCATGGAGCAGGACAAATTAAACCCAAGGTTGCATCTAATTCACCAACACTTCAACCAGTTTCTTATACTGCACCTTATGAGGAACCTTCAACTACATTACTAGTTGTTAGAGAAGAAGTTCCTGTAGTTATATCACAACCTTCTTCACAAAATAGCAGAGCACTCGTAATTCCACAACAACACAGAACACCAGCAGTACAAGTATAAAAATGTCAACTCCACTTCAAGCATCACAATCTGGTAATATTAGTAAACTTGAGATTACATCAAAATCTGGAGATATAGTTGATGTTTCTGCTGGTGTAGTTCTTTGTGATTATTATGAGAGTATATTGGATAGTTCAGTCAGGTTTAGTATTGTTATAGTTGATACTGGTAATACTAGTGATGGGAAAAAGAATAGCATTACCATTCTTCAAGATCTTAAACTTACAGGATCTGAGAAAGTCAATCTTACGATTGAGGACAACTTAGGAAATAAACTGAAATTTGCTGGAGATAATGATCTATATATTTTAGAAATACGTAACATAATATCTTCTGCAGAAAACACTATATTTACTCTGGATCTTGTGTCTAGAGAGTTGATTGCTAATGATTTGTTAGCATGTGAAGTGTATAAACGATTTGATGGAGAAATTAGTCAGTCTGTAGCTTTAATTCTAAATGAAAATTTAAAAACTAAAAAAAATATTAATCTGGATGCAACCGCAAATGTTCACAATTTTGCTGGTAAAGGTAAGAAACCATTTACTCTATTAGCAGAAATTGCTACAAAAGCAGTATCTCAATCATCTGAAAGCAGTGCTGGATATCTGATTTACGAAACTTATGAAGGATTTAATTTTAGATCAATAGATACTTTATTCGATGATGGGGAGGAAAACTATAAGTCATTTATATATAACTCTACAACAGAATTGCCTGGTGGATACGACGGAAAGATAATTACTTTTGACGCTAATAAGACTGTAAATGTGAGGCAAAATCTTGTTGCTGGTACTTATGGATCTAAATTGGAGACATTTGATACATATACCCACATTTTTAATACAAAATCTCAAGAGATTGGTAGTGATGAGCAAAAGATTCATGGTGGTTCAGAAGTTGCAAAATTAAATGATGAATTTGAGTCTGAATTTGCAACAGATGGTCAACTTGCTTCTAGAAGATTTACAAGAGTAGACGCTAAGGGAGAATTTCCAGATGGAAATGTTAAAGAACAGATTGAAAAACAGAGGGACTCAAATCTTATCTTAGAAGAGGTTATTTTGCAGTCTGCAATGACTTATAATAAATTATTCTCATTAAGTGTGGAAATTGTTGTCGTAGGTGATTATTCTTTAAGGGCGGGACAATTGGTACATTGTGATTTTCCAGAACAAAGTTCAAAAGATCAAACTGGCATTGATAAAGAATTGAGTGGATTGTATATAATATGTGATATTTGCACTCACTTGACATCAAAGACTCTTTTGACTAAGATGCATTTAATTCGAGATTCTTATGGTAGAGTACCAAAGAAAAATAACACTTCAAATTCTTCATCTGAATCACAAAGTAATTGGGCAAATCTAATTGGATCTTCGGGTAACTTTAACATTAAAGATTTTACTGGTCAATCTGGTAAATATTGATTTATCTCCTTGATTTAATGACCTTAACTTTAATCCTGACAAATACAAAAATTTGATCTTTAATCCCTATAAATAACATTAACTCCATCAACTATTATGGAAAGTATCGAAGAGCATATTGAAAAGGATAAGGAGATCTTAGACAATCCTATGATCTCTCCAAATCAACGTCGCCATATTGAAGGTGAATTGCATGAATTGGAAGATTACGTGGAACATCATAAAAAAGAGATTGAAGCAGGAGATCATCATGATCCCACACCTCTAGAATTATATTGTGATGCAAATCCATCAGAACCAGAATGTTTGGTATACGAGGATTGATTTAAATGCCCCAAGGAAGTATATTTAATCCACTTTTTACATCTGATCAACCTTACAACTATTGGCAGGGTATTGTCGCTCCTAGAGAGACCTGGGAGAGAGATGGTGAACTGTTGGAGGGGAGAGAGGCTATAAAAAATTATGGATTTAGAGTTAAGGTTCGTATTGAAGGAGTTCATCCTGCGGACAAAACCGAATATCCTGATGCACAACTTCCTTGGGTGCAAATAAATCTTGGTAGTCTTGGAAGTGGACATAAAAGAACTGGTGGGTCAATTGGTATAACTCAGGGTTCACAAATATGGGGGATGTGGATTGATCCTGTAACCAAATCTGGTCCAATGCATATTGGAACGATTGGTAATAATGACCATCTGCTTCTTCCCAGAAAACAACGAGATAATAGGGGTTTTGATCCTTTTAGTGGATTTGATACATCCAGTGATAGAGCTCCTGGGTATTCTATAGCAAATTTTCAAACAAATTTATTTGAGGGCATATTTTATCCTAATATGTCAACTTTGTCGGATACCACTATGATGCAGGAACCTGCATATGCTTTACAATCTCCGACTGCCTGTGAAAAGGTTCCTATGACTTCTATTCAGAAGTCTATGCAAGAATTGATTGCAAAGATTGAGAGAGCAACTAACCAACTTAATACATGGCAGGATGCTGCTCAGGGGTGGATTTCTGAGAAGCAAGAATGGATTCAGGAACAGATTAGTACAGCGTCTGAGTTTGTGTCACTTGGGTTAAAAGACTTATTTAAAAACATTAGAAAATTTGTTGAGGAGGAGATAAATAAACAAACTAAAAAACTATATGAGTTAATTAATCCACCAGACAGGGACAAGGCAAAGGTTGCAAAGGATGCTATTATTGAGTTAATTGTCTGTCTTTTTAATAAGATGATCGGCAATCTGAAAGGTCTTGTTGGCAATTTCCTTAGTAAAATGTTGGATAGGTATATTAATGTACCTGCATGTGCCGTTCAGAACTTTGTTGGATCTCTTCTTGGTAGCACTTTAGGAGCATTAAGTGGTGCTATTGATTCCATTATTGGTTCTTTATCTTCTTTGATTGGTGGGGCATTTAGTCTTGTAAATGGAATTCTGGGAATTTTGGGTCAAATTGCAGGTTTTCTTGCATGTGAAGAAGACCAAGAATGTCCAGAAACAAAAGAGTGGAATATTTTTGAAGGATCAAAACCCCCAACTACTTTTAACATAGAAGGGATCATTAGTAGTGCAAAAAGTCTAGCTGCAAATGCTGCAAATTTGGTTGATATTGATAATATTGCTAGTATTGATTTTGGTGAGTTAATTGATAGTGCAGTAAATTCTGCAAATGGGTGTAATGTTGGTCCTGTATTTTGTGGTCCACCTCAAGTAACTTTTTGGGGTGGTGGAGGATCTGGAGGAAGAGGCAATGCAATAGTTAGTGCTGCTGGAGATCTTCTTGGAGTTGATTTGATAGCACCTGGGATTGGATATTCAAAAGCACCATTTGTAGATATATCTGATAATTGTGGTAAAGGTGGTGGTAGTAGAGCTAGAGTTGAAATGGAGCCTGATGGTGGAATTGGTGAGGGTGGTGTTCCAACAAAACGAATTAGAAGAGTTATAATCGAAGATCCAGGATCTGGATATTTGCCTGGACCTAATGGTGATCTTGGTGGAGATAATAGAACTTGGGCACCAAAAGATTGGACTATAATTAAGAGGGGAGACGGTAAGTGGGAAAAATATCCACCAGGAACTAGCAATGATATTATTAATCCAGTGACACCAGGAGATGGTGGTGATGGTGGTGATGATGATGGAGGAGGTGGTGATTCGGGATCTGGTGGAGGAGACCTTATTATTACCCCAGATGATCGGAATATTATTGGTGGTTTTCCTGGTGGTGGAGTCATAATTACTCCTGGAATTTATCCTGGGGGATCTGGCGGAAACGCAAATTCTGATGGTGGTGGTATTAACGGTCTTGGGATTGGTGAGAATAGTGATGAAACGTTGGGAAGACTTAGGGGGATAACTAAGATACCAGGTACTGGTTTAAATGGTGAGACTGATATAAATGCCTTCCCAACATTAAATATTGGTAGTTATCCCGTTATTCTTGTTCTTTGTGCTATTGATATTGAAAGTGCTGGGATGAATTACTCCGATGGGGATAAAATTGTTATCAAACCAAGCAATGGTGCGGAAGTAATTCCTAAATTTGGACCTTTTGGGGTTTTGGATTCCCTGGAAATATTAAAACCAGGTAGAGGATTTGTAGAGAGACCAGAAATTTATATTGATTCTGAAACTGGATATAATGCTGTTTTAAATCCAGTTCTTTGTGTAGAGAGAATTGGTGATGATCCAGAAGGGACAGTTTACGGTGATGATATTCTTAAATCAGTTGTATCTGTTGTTGATTGTGTTGGAAATATTGAAGGTCAATCTTTTGTTGGATTTGTTAATGGACAACCATATTATGGACCATTCCATACTCATATGGGGAGAAAGATGACTGGTAGAACCCATGAATCTTATCAGGGTAGACCTCATCCATATATTTACGAAACCGCATCTGAAAGTTTGCAATACTCTGACGAAAGATTTGTTTGGAGAAATGGAGTTCTTGCTCAGAATATGGGGCAAGGTGTCTCAACAATGTCAGGTCAAGAAACTAGTACTTCATCTACTTACGGTACAGCATCTAGACAATCTGAGCAGTTCTCTGATCCTATGACAGATACTAATTCTGAACAATCATATGCATCTGCACCTGAATCATCTACAACTTCATCTGCACCTGCACCTCCATCAGCACCTCCATCAGCACCGCCACCATCGGCACCACCATCGGCACCACCACCATCACCTCCATCAGCACCACCACCATCACCTCCATCGGCACCACCACCATCACCTCCATCAGGTGGTGGATATGGATATTAACTCTAGGTAATCATGGCAAAACCAAGAATACATACCCCAATCGAATTGGGAAATGACTACGGTCATATAAAATTTGGTCATATAAGTCCAAATAGTACATATGCTGGAGTATTGATTCGTAATGGAGAACCAGCGCAAGCATCTGAGCACTATACAATGTTCATGTCTTCTGGTAAAATGAAGGGAGGAACTATTAATAGGTGTCCTGGTGTATATCAGGTACATTGTGGCGAAGTTCCTGTTAATGATGTATCTTATATGCTAAATGCTGCAAGAGGTGATATTGTATTGAGAGCACCTGGTGGTAGGATTAGGATAGAAGCCCGAGATATTGATATAAAGGCAACAGGGTTTAACAATAAAACTGGAAACATCAATATTGAATCTAATGAAAAAATTAATATAAAATCTAAGAATATAGAGATTAACGGTGATTCAGTTGCTAAATTTATATCTTCAGGGACATGTGAACTAGTTGGAAGCAGTTCGTTAAATTTTTACGGTGGTTTAGTTGATTGTGCAGATGCCTCTACAACAATAAAACCATCAAAAGGAGCATCATTATTTGAAACACAGCAAAGACTTGGAGGATTTTTAGGATGAAAGTACCCGATTTAGAAGTTAAAAAGACTTTGTATGTCGGTCAGGGCGATCCTAGTCTCGTATTGGGCAAGGGTCCTCTACAGATTAGAGGAGGATCTTTTATGGAGGGTCCATCTATTTTTGGGGCTCTTCCGCCATTCTTAACAGCGACTGTAATGATTGGTCCATGTCAGAATCCTGACATGATAATTCCACCAATTATTCCTGGTGCTCTATGTACTGGAATTAATAATCCATATTCACTCGCTGTCGATGGACCAGCAGCATTTTTGGGTGTGGTAGATACTGCTCAGAGCATTAATGCTGGGATGAATATTATTGCTCAGGGAGAAGTTATGTCTCGCTGTGGTGGACATATATTATCTGCTAAAAAGAATTTTGATATTCCTCATCCAACAAAGGAAGGTTGGAGATTGCGTCACACTTGTCCTGAAGGACCAACAAATGACGTATACATAAGAGGTAAATTGAAGAATGATAGTGTAATTGAACTTCCAGAATATTGGGGAGAATTGGTAGATCCTGATTCAATTACAGTATCTATTACTCCAGTTGGAATTCATCAAGATATTATAGTTCATAAAATTGAAGACAATAAAGTTTTTCTACACTCTTCCAGACCTATTAACTGCCATTATCATGTTTATGGTGAGCGAGTAGATGGTGAGAAGCTAATTCCAGAATACGAGGGTACAACCCCAGCAGACTATCCAGGTAATAACGATGAATATTCGGTATCTGGATATCATTATGATACTAAGAGGTAATTATGGCAGAGTTTATTCCACAGGCAAGTAATACCACGGGATGTGCAGATGAAGGTATCAGTGGTCCTTTTTCAAGCAAATATGATTATTTGTTAAAAGCAACAACTGGTGATCCAAATTATCCTGCTGAGGCATGTACACCTTGGATTCATTACAATATATTATGTGGTAATATTAAGGCAGATGCCATTGTTCAGGCATCAGATATTGTAAGTTCTGCAGTATCCTCTCTAAATGCAAAATCTGCAATTTGGGATGCTAAAAAATCATTTGACATTAAGCACCCATCTAAAGAAAATCATCGTCTTAGGTATATTACTCTTGAGGGACCAACTGCGGATGTGTATATTAAAGGTAAATTAGTCAATCAATCTTATATTGAACTTCCTTATTATTGGAAAGATTTAGTTGATATGGATAATATATCTGTTAATCTAACTCCCAATGGACATTGGCAAGAATTATTTGTTTATAAGATTGAGTGGGGAAATAGGATTATTATTAAAAATAATGCAGGAACTGGTATTAATTGTGATTATGTTGTATTTGGTGAACGTAAGGATACAACTAAAAATATTCCTGAGTATGAGGGCTTGACACCAGAGGACTATCCAGGAGATAATAGAGAATATAATATTAATGGTATCTGATGCATCGAGTACATGAAGCATTCCCTACGATTGTGTACCAGGGAATGGTAGAGTGTCATGAAGAAATCAAAAAGCATATTGATGAACTTCGTGATTATTGGTTTGATGGATATCAAAATGAAAGTCCAGAATATTCTGGAAGAATTTTTGCACATCAAAAGGTATCATGCAAACCGTTTTTTGAAGAACTTCGGCAACATGTAGATAATTATTTTGATTATTTAAAAGTTGATCATTCAAAGTTAGACTATCACATCATTAAATCCTGGGTTGGGTATCATAAGGATGATGCCACACCTTCAGTTAAACCTCATAATCACAATGCATCTGATTTGAGTTTTGTTTACTATGTAAATACTGGAGAGACATCTGATAGGTTTTGCATTGCTCAAGAAAAAAATCCCAATGAATGCGTTGGAGATATGTTTACTGAGTCAATTAAGAAAAATCTAATTACTGAATATAACAAATATAACTGCAATGTTTATGGTATTACACCCATTGAAGGAAGTATTGTAATTTTTCCAAGTAAGATTGGGCATTTTACTCAAAAGATCTCTGAGAGAAAAGAAGAGAGGTTAGTGATTCCTGGTGATATTAGGGTTACTTTGAACCCACAGAATCCAGACTATCATCAAGGATCAACGCATCCTTCTCAGTGGCTGGAACTTTGAGTAGTTTATCAGGATCCCCAATCTCAAACAATCTCCTATAATCTGATGCCCACATTTCATTCCTGAGCATCCAATCCATATCATAATCAAACTTGATATGGTTCTTTCCAATATATCTGTCGATGTATGACTTGATTAGGGTCTCTCCTAAAGAGACATCTCCCCAATCATTATCATGCATCTCTTTTATTTTCTCATAAAATTTGAAGTATTGCTTCATCCAGTAACCTTTGCCATGAGCGAAGTAATCAACATATGAATCTTCTGGTTCGCATGGACCTGGATGGACCTTCCATGCAGGGATAACTATATCCTCATTTTTTATGTTGAAGTTCTTTGTTGAGAAATCACTTCTACATTTGACCACTATGTCATAATCTTCTGGGTCAAATAGAGATAGACTCAAATATATGCAATACCATTGCTTCAATATCCTATATGACCACTCTCTACCATTCATTTCTAAACCATCCGATTTAAATTCAAATTCGGGTAGAGTTTCTTTATTTCTGAATAGATAGTTTTTTGGTTGATACTCTCTTATCAGACTATCAGTATCTACATTAACTACACCAGAACCCATATACAGTTCTGAATAATTATATGATGAAATATAAACGTCTGCAGAATACTTATCAATGATGTTTGATTTGATATTTGGGAGGTGTTGTTCCCAATTTCTCATGTATCCCGTCATTAGCAGTGCAACTTTCACAATAAATAGAATCAAATGCCTTATATAATTTATGGGAGTTGTAAACGACAAATTGCTTGCCGATAAGGCAATGTATGAATTGCAGCAGGAGAGGTTGCCGAAGAGACTTGAAGAAGCTATTGCTCTTCGAGATTCTTTTATGGGACCTGCTAGAACTCAATCGTCAGCAATAGTATCAGCTTTAGATGACATTAACACTATAAAAACATCTATTCAATCTGCTGGTGGTAATACTGGATTGTCTTCTGCATCATATGGAACAACTTTATCTTCTATAACTAGTGTATATGGTGATTCCGTTACAGGAGTTGCTACTGCAACAGGTGCTTCATTAGGTGTTGCTAGTGCTGGTACAGCTGCTATTGCGTATGGAATAATTAAAAAAGATATTGCTCAAATATATGACTATCCTAAAATAAGTGGAGGCAATGTTGGATCTGATTATCCATTTACTGGTGGGTCATACAATACTTTGACTTCATCAAATGTTGGAAGTGGTGTTAGTACTAAATTGGTTCGACACGGTGGATCTGAAATTGGTAAGGTCTTTGGATACTCTGCTAGTTTGGGGACTTTAGTATCTGATTATAATTCTTCTTGGTCTAATATTCAAGGAGAAGAAAATCTTGCTACTACCACTCAGAGCATGAAGGGTGACTATGAGTTGCAAGTATGGGGATTGCAAAGGCAAGTGCAAGAAAATAGTGAAAAAATATCAGAGATTAATACTGCTGTCGGTATTGCACAAGACCCTGAGACTGGTGGTCCTTGGTAAGGTTGACTAATATAAAAATATGAGGTATGCTGTATGAATAACGCGGAGTTAGTTCAGCGGTAGAACGCTATCCTTCCAAGTTAGATGTCGTCGGTTCGATTCCGATACTCCGCTTTTTTATGGATTAAAATTTTATGAGACCTGAAACACGTCAATCAATGGAAAACCTTTGGTCAGCAAAGTGGAACTTGCCAAAAGCAGCACGACATGCTAACCTTACTAATAAGGAAATGAAAATTACATTCAATGAGTATTGTGCTTTTCATCCTCCCACTTATGAAGTTGATAAACAAATTGGTGTGATTTATGTTAATGGGAGTGTGGCGGAATCGGTAGACGCACCAGACTTAAAATCTGTTGACCATTAAGGTCGTGGGGGTTCAAGTCCCCCTACTCCTATCCCTAAATATTAGGAAAATGTCATAACCAAAATGAAGTTAAAGATTACCAAAGATTATGTTTGGAATCAGACTGAAGGGTTTATGAGAGTTGTTAATATGTTTTTTCTTAATGGTATTCCTTTTACTTGGGATGAATTAACTGAAATTGAAGAGGCTGACACTTCTCTTCAAGTTAAAGCTAATGATCATAAAAGAGTTTATACTTCTGAAGACTTATTTTTATCATCTGGGTATTTAATTATGGAACAATGTCATCCTTGTTTTTTTGATGTAGACTTAGAAAATCCAGAACTTCTTGCAGAACTTGATGATTAATTGCCCTTATAGCTCAGTGGTAGAGCGCGGCTTTTGTAAAGCCGATGTCGTTGGTTCAAATCCGACTGGGGGCTTATATGTTTGATGCACAAGTATACGATTACGATCACATAAAGTATCAATTTAGTGACATTGTATTAAAATGTATACAAAAATATTATCCTGGAGTCGAAGAATTAAATCTTCTTCATAAGATTGTTCCTTATAATTCTGTAGGCAGTTTATCAAAAAAGGTTGGCAAGGATTTAGCAGATACTGATTTTTATGAGAGATTTGATAATCTAATTGCTGAATATGTTCTTCCATTGGTTCCTAGTGATTTGTTGGTTCAGAGGTTTGGAAATATTAGAATTAATGTTCCTAATCAGGATGAAAGTGGAACAGTTATTCCATTTCACCAAGGACAGTGGGTTGGTAATGGATTGGGATTAAGAACTATTTGGTTGCCATTTACAGAATGTTTTGAATCAAATTCTCTACAAATAATTGAGCAATATGAAAGTAGACTCCTAACCAAACAATGCCTCAGATATAATTGGAGTTGTGAAGATTTTGAGGAGCATTGTTTAAATTCATGTAAACCAGTTAATATTAATACTGACCAATTTATCTTGTTTACTCAAGAAAATATTCATGGTGCTGTTCCAAATAGAACTGGTTATACTAGAATTAGTATTGATGTTAGAGTTCTTTTGAGGGATGGACAACCACATAGAAAATGGCCAGGATCTTACTTTAGAATTTTGGGTGATAGTAATATTCAGTCTAGAAATGTGGAGATATCTGATACTGATAATGTTGTGATGTATGCTGAATATGAGGGATTTAAAACTCAATATATAGATTTATATTTTCAAACATTGACTGTTAAAGAGTACTGTAATAGGATGGGTTACATATTTCCCCATCAAACTGGAGACAATGAGGGTAGAAATCATGTGTATTTGGAGTATCTGATTAATCAGGGTAAAGTTGATCATATACTGATGTTTAGTATATTTTCTCTTCCCGATGATATAGATAGAAGAAATTATATTATGAATCTTTCTTTGGATAAGGGTGTAAAGTTGCACTTTGCCAATGAAGAATTTGTCCTTGATAATCAAGAAGTACTTGACAAAATCGAATATATACGCAATTTTACTAAAGATTGGAGTAACCCTGTCAATGAAAATAAATTTATGGTATTCTAAGAGTATGAATCAATGGAGATGGACTCTTGTAGAAGAATGGCAAAACGGTGTCACTAAAACAGAACAGCATTCTGGGCAACAACCAATTTTACGCAATGCTATGGAAGATGTTGCAAACACTGTAGAGTACATTTTAGATGCAAAAGAGAATGAATAAATAAATCATAGCAATAGCATCTAGTGGAATAAAATGGGTCTTAGTCGCTTAGATAATTTCTTGAAGAACAGTAAAGGTGATATCCTTTACGTCGATCCCTCTAGTATTGACTCAACGGATAGTATTGAGAACCAGGGTAACTCCCTTGTTAGACCCTTCAAAACTATCCAAAGGGCACTTTTAGAGGCGGCAAGGTTCTCATACCAGAAAGGATTTGATAATGATAGGTTTAGTAGAACTACTATCATTGTATATCCTGGCGAGCACGTTATTGATAATAGACCAGGATGGATTCCTGTTCATGATTCTCCTGTCAATGCAAATAATTGGTTAACTCGCAGTGGGTCATCTTCTGATGCACTTCAACAGTTTACTTTAGATACTAATTTTGACATTGATGATAAAGACAATGATCTTTATAAGATGAACTCGGTATACGGTGGTGTAATTATTCCCCGTGGTACTTCTATCGTTGGTTTAGATCTTCGTAAAACTAAAATTAGGCCAAAGTTTGTCCCAGATCCAACAGACAATGCGATCACCCAAACTTGTTTATTCCGTGTAACTGGTACTTGTTACTTTTATCAGTTTACTTTTTTTGATGCAGATCCTAATGCTAGAGTATATAAAGATTATGGAACATCTGATTATGTTCCAAACTATTCACACCATAAACTGACATGCTTTGAGTATGCTGATGGTGTTAATCCAGTTAAATTTCAAGATGGATTCTTAAACTATGATTCGTCCAGAACTGATCTGGATATGTATTATGACAGAATTGGACTTCTTTATGGTGCATCTAGTGGTAGAAGTATTGCACCAAACTTCCCTGATGTTGATAAAGATATTGAAACAAAGATTGATGAGTATAGAATTGTTGGATCTAAGGGAGATAATGTTGGTATTAGTAGTATCAAAGCTGGAGATGGTGTAACTTCTTCAAATACTATTACTGTTGATCTTGTAGAAGAACTTGGGGGTCTTGATGTAGATACTCCCATTAGAATTGAGGGTGTGCCTACTGGTGGATATAATGGATCATTTGTTATCAGTTCTGTAGAGAGTACTACCAGAATTAATTATGAGGTATCTTCCCCTCCAGCAAATGCATTACCTTCAGTTGTTGCTGGATCGGCAACACTTAACATTGTAGTTGACTCGGTTACTTCTGCATCTCCATACATTTTTAACTGTTCTTTGAGATCAGTATTTGGTATGTGTGGTCTTCATGCTGATGGTAGTAAGGCGACTGGATTTAAGTCTATGGTTGTAGCTCAATTCACTGGAATTGGATTACAAAAAGATGATAATGCATTTGTAAAATATAATTCTATATCTGGTGTATATGAAGATTCTACTGCTGTAGAGAATTTACATACAGATACTTCTGCTATATACAAACCAGTTTATGAGAACTTCCATATTAAGGGATCTAATGATGCCTTCTTACAGTTGGTCTCAGTGTTTGCTATTGGATACGCCAATCACTTCGTTTGTGAGACTGGTGGCGATATGTCCATTACAAACTCAAACTCCAACTTCGGGGCAAAAGCTCTTGTTTGCTCTGGATTTAGGGCGAATGCTTTCCCAAGAGATGATACTGGATTTATTACCCATATTCTACCACCTCAACAGGTTTCTACTGATGAAGTAAATATTGAATTTGAAGCAATTGATGTAGATAAAACAGTTGGGGTAGGTAATACTACCAGATTATATTTGTATAATCAAAACAATCAAAAGAATTCTCCAAACTCTGTTATTCAAGGATATAGAGTTGGTGCTAAGATTGATGATAAGTTGAAGGTTATTCTTAATATTAATGGTACTCCTGAAACCAAACAGGCAACTATTATTATGCCCGATACTCAGGGAACTGGTATTGGAGTTACTAGTTATGAGGTTTCTTCTGAGAAGAATAGTACTGTTGGTAGAACTGCAATTGGTATTAATAGTATTACCTCAAATATCTTCACACTGACAGAACCTCACCAGTTTGCAAGTGGCGAGTCTCTTCGTGTTCTTAGTGATGACGGAGAACTTCCTGATGGTTTAGAGCATAATAGCGTTTATTACGCGATTACTGCTGGAATTAATAGTGATCAAGTTAAGTTAGCTCAAACCTTGAATGATACTATCAGTGCATCTGCATTGAATATTAACAGTAAGGGTGGTATTCTTAGTATTGAGTCTAGAGTATCTGATAAGAGCACTGGCGATATTGGTCACCCAATACAGTATGATACTGGTGAGGGACAGTGGTATATCACTGTAAGTAATGATGATAATGATATCTATAGTTCTATTGTTGGACTTGGGACGGTAGCACTTGGCGCAGCTACTCCCAAATCATTCTTCACCAGAACACCAGATAACAGAACTTTAGATGATAAAATTTATAAAGTTAGATATGTTGTCCCCAAAGATTCTGCTGTTCTTGGTAGACCACCAGAAGATTCCTTTGTTATGCAGGAATCTGGTCAAACTGTAGGTCTTTCAAATAATGAGATTGCAAAATATAAGAGTGTTCAACCAGTTGTTCTATCTAATAGTGCTGAATTAAGGAATCCAAGATATATTTCTGGTACAGAATGGGATGGTATTGTTGGTGTTGCTACAGTTTTCACTGAGTCACCTCACGAGTTATCTGTTGGATCTAAAGTAAAACTTATTAATGTTGTATCTAGTGCAAATACTACTGGTCTTGGTAATACTGGATTTAATGGTGAGTATTTTGTAACTGGAAGACCAACTAGAAAGTCATTTACTGTTGGAATGACTACAAATCCAGGTTTATTTGCTAATGATATTAATGTTAGAACTGTTGATCTTCCTAGATTTGAGAGAAAAGAGTTCTCTAATACTCTTTTCGTCTATAGAAAAGAGGAAGTGCAGGAGTATGTGCCGAATGCCAAAGATGGTGTCTATCACTTAACTCTGATTGATTCATCTTCTCAACCTGTAGTTACACCATTCCAAAATTTAAGATATAATCAACCATTAAAGAATCTCTATCCACAATTTGATAGAGACAATCCATCTTCTGATCCAGTACAAACAAGAACCTTTGCTTTACCAACACCTCTTGGTTTGACCGAGGTTAATGATCCTCAAAATAACTTAACTAAAGAGGTTATTAATAAGAATATTAAAGATTTTAGAACTGGCATTGATGTTCTAGAAATTGAATCTCAAAGTGGTATTGCTCATACAATTACAACAACTAATGATCATGGATTAAACTATATTACAAAAGTTGGCATCACTAGTGTTGGATTAAACTATGGTGATGGAAGTGGAAGTATTCAAACTTTATATAATGCAGATCTTGTTGGATTTGGCGCATCACTCACTGGTAAAAATGCCACTGCAAACATAAGAGTTGATTCTAATGGATCTATTACTGATATTAGGATAGTTGATGGTGGATCTGCATATGGAATTGGTAATACGCTTGCTGTTGTTGGTGTTGGTAGTACTGCTGGTTTTGCCCAAGGTTATGTAACTGTAGAAGAAATTCACAACAGTGTTGGTGATGTTATCCGAATTGATGGTATTCGGGATGAAATTTTTAAGGATTACAATAATCTCTATAAAATTGAATCTATAGAATCTGGCAATGATTCTCAGATAAATGTCTCATCTGCATCTACAATTTTTGCAGAATATCCATTTATTGGTACGAAGGACATTGTTGGGGTTAATACTAATGGTCTCACTAATGTCAGTGCTGCTGTTCTTTCTGATGTTACTGCTTATCTGGTATCTGAGTCTATTGGCATTACTTCAATCACCTATGATAATAACAGTGGTATTGCTAGTGTTACCTCTACAAATTCCCATGGATTATTAGTTGGTAATAATATTAAAATTGGTGGGTTGCCAAGCGATGTACTTAATGGTGATTTTACTGTTGAATCTGTATTATCGGTTAAGAACTTTACTCTTAATGTTGGTTCTGGATCTACTGTAGTTAATCCTACTGGTGGTGGTACAATTTATATCAAGGGTATTGCTGCTCAAGCAGATAGTATAGACTTTAATGATGAATCATCATCTGCAAGACTTGTTCCAACATATGCTGGTATCACTAGTTCTTTGTCTGCTGGATTAACTGATCCCACTCTTAATACTTTAACAGTAACCAATGCGTTGAACATGGGATGGGATGTTGGTGATTACATTATTATTGATAATGAAATCATGCGTATCAACCAAACGGTTGCTAGTGACACTGCTATTGGCGTATTCCGTGGTCTGTTCGGATCTGAGAAGCAATCTCACCCAGTTGGATCTATTATTAGAAAGATTAAGTTAAAACCAGTTGAATTTAGAAGAAACTCAATTCAGAGAGCATCTGGACATACCTTTGAGTATCTTGGATTTGGACCTGGTAACTATTCTACTGCACTTCCAGAGCGTCAGGATAGAAAGTTCCGTCAGGTTGAAAGACTTCTTTCTCAGTCAGTATCTGTTAATGGAGGTACTCCCTTCTATAATGGTTTGGATGATAGGGGTAATTCCTACACAGTTAACAAATTTACTAGTGGAACAACTGGTAAAGATTTAATTACTAATGCTCCAATTCCAACGGTTAGGGGTGAGGATATCACCAGCAATAGTGGTGAGATTGGATTTGATGTAACATCTACTGAACAAATTACTATTAATAGGGGTATTAAAGTTGATGGTGGTAAGGATAACAACATCATCTCTCAATTTGATGGACCTACTATCTTCAATGAGAAGATAACTGTAAATGCATCATCCGAATCTAATAGTATCCTTATTCAAGGTGATCAAACGATTGCCAGAGAATATACTGTTGGTATTGCTACACCACAAATTGCTGGTAACGTTGGTGATGTAGTATATGATGCAGAACCCAAATCTGGTGGTGAGATTGGATGGGTATACACTAACGATAATACTTGGAAGAGATTTGGTCCTGTCCAGTCAAACCCAGATAATTATTATGTTGGACTATGGAGTGGTTCATTCCGAGGTGACGGATCTCAATTAAACAACGTATCTGATATTTGGGTATTTGATGGTGTTGGTATCTCAACTACCGCACAAGTTGGTATTGAAACTACTCAAGCGAAGGCAGGATTCTCTTTATATGCTGCTGGACCTGTTCTCTTTGAGAATAACGTTGAATTTAGAATGTCTTCCTTGATATGGAATATATCTGATGGTTGGATTGTTGAAACAGGTATTAGTACCTTCAATCAACAGGTTAATTTTAATACTACAAATCATATTGGCATCTCTACCTTCGTAAATGATGTTATCGTTACTACCGATCCAAACACAACTGGTGATGTATCGGGCAATTTTATAAGATTTACTCAGACTGATCAGGCACTAGATGCTTCGTTTGGATATGGTGGAATCAAATTTGAGGGACGAGATATTAGTAATGATGGTGTGCGTGGATACGTACAGGGTGTATCTGAAGGAACTACGGGTCAATTTGGTATAATATTTGGTACACAGGGAAGCGGAGTATCGAATCCTCAGGAAAGACTCAGAATTAATTCTGCAGGTAATGCAACCTTCTCTGGAACTATTACTGCAAACTCTGACGAGAGACTTAAAGAAAATGTTGTTGGTATCACTAACGCACTTGATAAGGTTCTCGATCTGCGTGGTGTATTCTTCAATAGAATAGGTGATCCAGAACGCCAGATTGGTGTAATTGCACAAGAAGTTGAGAAGGTTCTACCTGAATTAGTTCTTGAGGCGGGTGATGGAGTTAAATCTGTTGCATACCAGAATATGGTTGCGGTTCTGATTGAGGCAATCAAGGAGCAGCAAGAACAGATCAACGAGTTGAAGGACAGGTTGGACAATCTCTAAACTGTCACGGGGGGCATTGCCCCCCTTTTTTATGGGGTATAATTACGGGGTAAACCAATTCTTACATTCGTGTCCCTCGTCAACATCTACTTCGACACTGCCAAAGGTGCCACAGTTCCATCTTTTAATGTTGGAGAGACCCACTTTGCTTGGGAGCATCGGCATCGTGGAAGTGATTATGGTAAGGCAAAGCAGATTGCTGCCCAATTTGATTCCAAGTATATTCGCTGCCGTTGGTGGGAGAATGTTTCTACTCGTGATGACAGGGATGATCATCACGACGACATTATTCATAATTGGTTGATTAAACAACCTGGTATCAAGAAGATTGGTAGAGAGACTTTTGAGTATGATCAGTCTCGATACAACTTGGATATTATCGGTGAGATGATCCATGAACAATTCTTCGCAGGTAAGGAGAAGGTGTATGAGGAATTCAAACCGCGTCCATATCAGCAGAAGTTCCTTAGTAAGATTGCATGGTGTACTAGTAACGAGTTCCTGCTGTTCGCTAAGTGCCGTGCAGGCAAGTCTGCAATGGTCCTGAAGCACATTGTTGATACTGACTATAAAGTATCCCTGGTTTGCTCTCGCCAGAAGTCTCCTGAGGGGTCCTGGAAAGACGATTCAAACAAATACTTCCCTTCAGTCAAGTATGTCTCTCTCAAAAAACCTGGTTGGGAGACACATCTTGAATACTGGCGTCAACGTGATGTGAACGTTGTTCTCTGGGGTACGGTTCAGACTTGCTTGAAGCGTCTGGACAAGATCAAGAACGTTGACTTTGTTGCCTTTGACGAGGCACATATTGGCGGTACTGCTGATCAGTTTGTCAAACTGCGCGAAGAACTTGATACTCGGATCTGCTATATCTCTGGAACTGCTCACAAACTTTGTTGGATGTTCCCCGACGATAATCAGAAGTTTGTCTATACCTATTTTGATGAGCAACTGGATGTCCAGAATGGGGTGTTCCAACGTCCTAAGATGAATGTTGCCTTTGCTAAGTATCAAACTTCTGCATATCAAGAGATCTTTGGTAACGATCCTGATGC
>Ga0181369_1000018_pt1 | contig 47516 bp, 52 predicted proteins | sample LowvirmetaG_8_FD_130088 | JGI IMG/M metagenome (GOLD analysis project Ga0181369, IMG submission 130088) | Marine viral communities from the Subarctic Pacific Ocean - Lowphox_04 viral metaG | ecosystem: Environmental > Aquatic > Marine > Oceanic | place: Subarctic Pacific Ocean | collected... | reverse complement strand
TCCGATCTGAGAGAAGGAGTTCCTAAGAAGTTTACTTCAACAGGAAGCGGTAACTCGGTTTTAAACGCTTTATTGAGCAACCGTGAATCTTATTTCAAAGATATAATGGTTAAGACAGGGAAGGGAGAGGGGTGTGCGCAGTTAGGGTACATCTACAAAAATCAATCTACAATGTCAGAACCCATGTGGCGAGCAGGGTTGTCGATTGCGAAGCATTGTGCGGACGCTGATAAGTCTGCGGCGCGTATATCAGAAGGTCACCCTGAGTTTACACCAGATGAGATGTTCAATAAAATGGACAGGATTAAAGGTCCGTACCTTTGCGCTACGTTTGACGAGTATCGCCCAGACGTTTGCACATCGTGTTCGTTATGGGGAAAGATTAAATCCCCTATCTCTATCGGTAACCGCACAAAGGTGGCAACCGAAGAAGACAACGTTGTCGAGTTGTTTTCGCCCGAACCAGATGCGGAACCAGAAACTCACGTTATACCAAAGTACCCAAGCCCATTTTTTCGTGGGGCAAACGGTGGTGTGTATATACGTAGTGAGAACGCCAAAGGCGAACCACAAGATGAGTGCATATACCATAACGATTTATACGTTGTGAGACGTGTGCATGACGGAGATGAAGATGCCCTAGTGTTTCGTTTGCACTTGCCAAAAGACGGAATAAGAGAGTTTACTGTACCACAAATAGCAGTCACTTCTAAAGATGAATTTAGAAAGGCAATAGGTGCAAAGGGCGTAACTACATGGGGGCGAAAATTAGAAAGTTTAATGACATATAGCATAAGGTGGATAGAAGAATTGCAACATAATAGCGCAGCCGATATGGCACACACTCAATTTGGTTGGTCAGATGACAAAGGGAAGTCATTCATACTTGGGGATAGAGAAGTATTTCCTGATCGTGTTGACTTCAACCCTGCGTCAACAAAAACGGCTGCTTTGTTTCCCTCGTTTACTCCTAAAGGTACCTTGGATGGATGGAAGAGCAACGCTAACTTCTTTAATAAAAAAGGCATGGAGCTATACCAATTTGTGGTATGCGCAGGATTCGGCAGTGTATTGATGCGTAACTCCCCAATGCACGGGGCACTTCTGCATATGCACAGTAAAGACTCAGGGTTAGGTAAAACTACTGCAATGTATATGGCTATGACTGCATGGGGGCATCCCAAACAGCTTACGCTGAAAGAGCGAGACACGATGAACCATCGTATGAACCGCGCTGAAGTCAACAAAAACATACCCTTTTGCACTGATGAGATTACAAACATGACCGCAAAAGCCGCTTCAGATATGTCTTATGCAATCACCGAAGGGATGCAGCGTGGTCGTATGGCAGGGGGTGCAAACATTGAACGAGCGCGTGGCGGTGAATGGAAGTTTCTTGCTGTATCTACGGGCAACATGAGCCTGATAGAAAAAATATCTTTGTTTAAGAATGCGCCTAAAGCAGAAGCGCAGCGAATTTTAGAAGCGCGGGTGGACACATTTTTCGATACCACAGGCGACAAAGCTATGACAGATACGTTTGCGCAAGAAGTGCAAGAGCACTACGGACATGCAGGTGTGATATTTACACAGCATTGCATGAAACATTGGAACACGATTGTAGCTTATGAAGACAAAGTACGCAAAGCCGTAGATCAAAAATGTGGACTTACTTCTGCAAATCGTTTCTGGTCTGAGTATATTACTAAGACGCTAACTGCCGGATTGATAGCAAGTAAACTTGGACTAATAAGTTATGATATGGATGAGTTGTTTAAGTTTGCTGTCAGGCTTGTAAAGTATAATCAAAGTATGACCGATGATATGACTGCTACATCTAGTCAGATATTGGCAGACTTCTTTGCAGAACATCATGGCAATCTATTAGTTATAAAAAGCACTACAGACATGCGCGGTAAGGTTCCAGAGGGTATGGCGGACTTGGTTATACCCGAAGTTAGCCCACGTACTAAACTAGTTGCTCGGTACGAAACAGATACCAAGAAGGCATTTGTAATATTGAAACCTTTTAAAAGATGGTGCCTTGAACAACAGATTGATTACTCAGCATGTGTAACTGATTTAACAAAAGAAAAAGGCGCAATAAAACGTAAGATGCGTATTAGTAAAGGCACTAACCTTAACCTACCTGCAACTGACTGCATTGAGGTTAACTTTGAATTAGAGATTGGTTCTGAGGATGAAAGCGATACCTAAAACAGATGATTTGCACCCAGACGGTGTACGTATTGTAGTTGATTGGAGTAAAATGTCTGTAGGAGCTTCAGTTTTTACACCTTGCGTAAACGTAATCGAAGCAAAGAAACAGTTTGAAAAGATAGCAGATACCAAAGGGTGGCAGGTTAAAGTTCACACTAGGATTGAGGATGATAAATTTGGGGTTCGCATGTGGAGAATTTTGTGATAACGTGCAATCATATCATGTTCACACTGTTCTCCAAACTACCCCTGCTTTACGCGGGGGATTTTTTTAGAAGAGTTGCCAACCCTGATCCCATTCACTACGACTTTCCTCTAAGGTTTGACGCATATTCGGGCTAATACTGATGCCATTGTACATGGTTGCTGACGTTTCCATATGCTGTCGCATAGACTTGTGAATTGAATCTATACCGATACGCGCAGTGGGATGGCGTTTGTTAAACTTAAATATCTTCTCCATCAAGGCGCGGCGTCCGTCATAGTCACCTGTGCGAGAAGCCACATAATATTGGCGTAACAACTTGGTACGCATGTTATTTACTGAACGTTCGATACGTTTGGTCTGTTGGTTCATCTCTTGGGTTCGCGTATACTCGGCGGGGGCAAATCCAATTGCTTGCGCTGCAAGCTGCCCCATGGATAAGTCATCCATGATCGGATCTTTCCTACGTGTTAAGATGCCTTCATCACTATAACGGAACACAGTTTTATATACATTACTTACGCCCCCGGGCAGCAGTGACTCAACACCTCTTTGCATCTCACCCTGCATCACATCTTTGTACGCACGTTCAAATCTAGTGATAGTGCTCCATGCAGGTCCACCAAAATAATGAAACGCAGTCTCTTCCAAAGACGCGTCATGGTTAAATCTATTTGCCTGAAGGATGAGACCCGATAGACCAATACGGCTTGACAAGTCAACACCAAGAGCCGCAGTTAGTGGTCCTTTATAGAAGCCTTCGCCTATCGCTTTGCGCACAACAGTTTCGATATCATCTTCTTCATCGTCACGGAATAAGTTAAGTAACTGCATAAGCTCACGTGCCAACGGCATACCCACTGCACCTGCTAATAAAAAGGATGCACCTGTTACCCCCGCAAACTGACGGAAGGCTTGATCTCTTGCTGCTTTATCTCCTGCATGATGCGCATCTATTCCGTCACGTACAGTTTTAATCATGGTATAATACATCTGAAGACCATACGTTTTATACATAAGTGCGACGCGTCCAATACTTTGTTGCCCAAAGCGTGGCGCTGTTTCTAATACTGATCCACCGTTAGTCATCTGAGTGTCGTAGAGTGCTTGTACCGCAGCCTTTTCTTGGCGCTCGGCTGTAGATAAGGTAGGTTCTGCTTCTTTGAGGCGATTTAGTTCAAGCTGATATGCTGTAAGCGCAGTAACTTGACGGTTATACACCTCGACATTGTGAAACATAAACGCAGACGCAGCCGAAACTGTTTCCACAACGCTACGTTTGCGCCCCGAACTATCTACACCCAAGTTGTCCGCGAACAACGAACGGTTTAGCTGACCTCGCGCTGCCATCATTTCTATAAGTGGTTTGGCTTCAAGCAATTCTGCGCGGACTGCGTCATCCAAATCTATGTCCTTGCGCACCACATAGTCACCGTTTGCATCAAGCTCAAAATAGTTATCAAGGCTTGGCATTGAACGAACTTTTATGTTCTTTTCATCTCCGTACGGAGCTATCATGTCACTTTTACGATTAAACCCACTGCTTGTAACAAGTTTAGATGCGTTCTTGATGGCGCGTCCAGTGGCTCCATACCCATACTTACCTGACAACATTGGGTATACAAACATGGGTAGCTGAGACAAGTTTACAACAGCAGAAGAAGCGTTAAATCCGATTGTCCATACAAATGCCGCACGGTTGGCTGCTTGAGCTATACTGTCTTTAGGTGGATTACGTGCAAAGTCTGCACGTGCATCTAATTCGTCAATAATATACTTATTTTCATCGGTTATGTTGGGTTTATTATCTTCTATAATTTTATCCATTAAGGATCTAATTTTTGCACTATAACGTAATCGCTCTACTTGGCGTCCAAGATCGTATGCTTTGGTACGTAATGCGTTGATAGCATCTTCCTTATACCCCGGGGTGCCCTTTCGACGTTGTAATGATTTAGCAAATGATGTCTCAGGCAGTGATTCAATAAACAACCGCATTATCTCAGTTTTAGCAGCTTCCGCAGCCTGTCGCTCTTTCGCAGACTTACCTTTTATATTAGCCTCAAGAACCCTCATGGTTTCCCCTACGAAAGAAGTTGGGGGTGCGTTTTTAAACTTAGCTTGGGCGATGTTAACAAACTTATCTATGTTAGTTACTGCTTTATCTTCTTTTAAATCTTTTATAGCGCGATCACGTTCTGCCAGTGTTTCAAACGCTTCAACATTGAACTCACCTTCAGCATCGTAAGACAACCAATAGTTACCCGAACGTGTTAGTGGGAAATACGGTTCAATCGCACCTGTGTCAAACAAACGAGAGTACACTTCACTTTTTAATTTATTGCGATCCGCCTCATCTGTTATGCTCTCGTCGATTTTACCAAAGATAACATCCTTCATCTTTTGATATTGTCTCTTATACGTGTCACGCATTTGTGCGTATATTTTGTCACCGCCAGTGTTCGATAGCGCACGCCAATCGGCACGCATGGACTTCCATGCTTTTATTTTTTCAGGGTTATCTCTGTACGCACTTACTGGTTTGCTTGGATCTACCTGTTCAATAGTGCTTGTGTAAACCACACGATTCAAAGCATCTACTTGGCCTTTATTTTTCTTTTCCCAATCGGTGACGTTTTTCAGGACAGCTTCAACTTCTTGGTCTGACTTGTTAACAGCACCGCGTTGCTCTTCCATGAGCACATGCAGGTCCATTGCGCCCGTAATACCACTTTTTTCCGCCACATCAGCCACAGCTTGTGAAGGAGCGAACCCCATGAGTATACGAAGTTTCTTATCACTTTTTATAAACTCCATTGTCTTATCTGCAAACTCTTGCGCAAATTTTGGAGTCACAGGTTTGATAGATTTCTGTACCCCACCAATCATATCGGCAACACGTTTACCTGCGGCAGTTGGAGAAAGCATAAAGAACTCTCCGTTACCTGTTTGATTTGGTTGTGGTGCAAGAATGTTATCAATAATGCTTGTAGTTTGATCTAACGCTGACTCTACTGGTGCAGGTTTCTTACCGATTAATGTACGTAAGAAGTTAGATATCGCAGCTTTAAACTTAGCAAAAGGAGTTAGAGGGTCACCCTCAACCTTGAGGCCCGCCAGCATACGTTGGAACTCAGGGTTACTAAATGCTTCTGCTACAAATTCAGTTAAGTTAGTTGAGCCATACGCGGTAGGCATATGCTCTTTTGTTTCATCAAATATCTTTTGCAACTTGCGAGTAAGAGGGTGGTTCTTTTTCTGTAGCGTAGCGACAGTTGCAGCATGGGTCATTTCATGCAGTAGGGTATGCACGTTGAGACCATTCACTTGATCTCCGTCTTTAAACCCTGCAAATTCAGCTAACTGAATAGTGTTGTCTGCTTCGGTAAAGCTACCTGCAACACCCTCCATAGCGTCAATCAACTTAACGACCTTAATCTTAGTATCACCTACGTTTTTCGCTAGTTTGCTTGCTACGTCACGAACTTCGGGATCACTTGTTGTGGCTGCTACGGCACGTAATGCACCTTGAAGATCCCCACCACGCAGTAAAGATTTGACTACGTTTGATAGTGGGGTGGAGGACGGAGATGCCTCTAGGTTAAACATGCTGCCCTTGTACATCATACTACGCAGCATCGGATCACTTTCGGTGATGCCTAGTTTGTCCATAACTTTTTCTAGGGCAAGCGCGTCTGGTTCGTTATTTATATCAAAACCATCCTTGAACAGGGTTTCAAGTTCGCGGCGTTTGGCAACCAGATCAGTAGATTGAAAAGCTGCTACATTAGTATTCATAACCTTTGCGTCACGAATTGCAGTCTGCATCCACCTTTTAGTTTGTGGTGATAGGTTAGCTGCAGCCCAATCTAGTGTGGCTTGTGCTGAGTTCTTACCCCGTGCGGGTAGATACCGTGAACCATCCGGACCAAAGAAGGCAACTTCTGTTGCAGTCATACCTTCTGCGGCACGAAAGTTAGTCGTTCCTGATACTACATCATCAATAGCGTCTTGTAACCCAAGGATCGGATCTTCGTACGCACCAAGGTATTTTTTCGCTGCGCCAACTGTGCTTTTGTTTTGTTTGTTTGATTTAGTGTTAACAAGTTTTAACACGCTCTCTTTGTCTTCTACTGTCATCGGGTCAGAAACAGCCTCTACCGACATAGATTTTACAAAACGTTTATGGTCTGTGCTTGTATTTGCATCGTACGCGTCGAGCAGTCGGGCTTCTACCCCTGCCTTTGTTACGCCTGCACGAGTAGTAGTTTTAGTTTTTGGACGTTCTGGAGCTAATGCTTTTGTTGTTTTACGTTTCTCTAAAACAGGAAACACAAGGCGTTTTAGTGATGAGGACTTATCGCTTGTTGATGTTGCAGCATCATCAACAGCTTTGTTACGTGCTCCCAATCCTTCATCTTTAGATGTTGTAGTTTTGGTGGTACTCTTACCTCTATCGCGGGGACGCTTGTCTCCCACGCCTTGTCTATCACTTGAAACGCGAGTTCTAATTCTTGCTGCGTCAGTTCCTGTAACATCGGCACCTCCTTCATCTTTGACTTTTACATCCTCTTTTACATCCTCTTTTACATTCTCTTTTATATCCTCCTGCGGTGCAGGTTGTCTTCTTTGCGGTGTAAATAAGTCTGGTTGATCTGTAGGTACGCCCTCAAGTGTGCGACTAATGCCTAGCTCCGCAGCCTGAGATGTTCGCGGTTTGACTGCGAAAGAAGATAAAATCTTACGAGCTATAGGATCATTTAAGTCCTTACCAAGCACACGTTGTCGAATTGGTGACTTAGCCGAAATGCCCATCTGGTCTAACATTTCCGTAGTTATAGTATTCGCTTCGGGCGTAGGTTCTGCGTCAGGTGTAGGTGCCTGTCCTAAATTCTGTTTACGCCCAAGCCCCGGCAGTGCTGGCTGAATCGGTACACTCTGTGTGCCTTCTTCTGGTATGCGAGCTTCCATCTCTTCTAGTTGAGTAGCCTCTGGTGGTGCAGGTATTGGCTTTGGCTCTGGTGGCGCAGGTCGTTCAGCACGTTGAATGTTTACCGCACGCTGAATAGTCTGCAACTCTGCGTCAGTTGGTTGGCTGTTTGTTATACCTTGTTTTTGCAGTGCATCACTAAACGCACGGCCTACACGGTTGTAGTTTCGGCTTGGTGTCTTTTCAATTGTGTCTTGTAATATTTTATTTCTTCTAGACTCAGTAGCTTTACGCTGTTTTGTTTTTTGCTGGCCCGCTATAGTTTCTAAATCTGACTCCGCCCGAATAGCTTCTTTTGCAGCATCTGACTCCGCACGAGTAGCTTCTTTTGCAGCATCTTCAGCCTCAATCGCAGCAATTTGGTCTGACAAATCTGTTTCTTCCTGTGCGCGGTCTACAAGGTCACGTTCACGTACAGTTGCAGGTGCTCCTATAGGTTCTTCAACTTTAGGGGGCGTAGGTCCAAGGCGTCTGCGGTCTTGTTCTTGTTGTAGTGCAAACAAGTCAGGCTGCTCAAATGCCTCTACGTCACCAAGTTCGGCAGCACGTAGCCCCTCTCTTTCACGTGCATCAGCTTGTGCGCGTTGTTCTTCTACTGCAATTCGTTGTTCTCTTGTAAGAGCCTGCCCTTCAGGAGTAACCGCCATCTCATCACGAGGATCAGGTGTTGGTGCAGGTAAAGCCAAACGCTTCTCAGGTGGGGGTAATGTAGGATCGACAGGCGTGGTATCTCCTTCAGGAGGAGGTGTTCTACCACCACGACGCCCGCCAACAACGGCATCAACAAGTAATTGTATGGTGCCACCTGCAAAACCACCTAGCCCCGCTGCCTCTCCTGATCCTTCAAGTATTGCTTGATCTGCGTTATACCCACGCTCATTGAGATTCTGTAATATGTTTGCTGCAGCTTCTTGCGCAGCTTCTTCTCCACCAGTCCTAGCAGCGCGTTTAATTCTATCGCCAATACCTTCAACAACTTCTTCACCAAGGTCGTTAGATAGTCGTTTGAAGATACGAGTAAGGGGAAACGCCTCTGTAGAGCCAATTAGGGCACCGTATCGAGTGGCTATATTTCGTTCTTCTTCTGTGGCATCTGCGGCTCGCGCACGCTCACTAGCTTCTCCTGCTCCGGCGGCAGTACCAAGTAAGGCTGCAATACCTGTACCAGCAAGGGCGGGTGCACCTGCGTATACGGCGGCGGCTGCGGGCACAGCAATACCTGCAATAGACCCAAAGGTTTGACCTATTTTATATGATAAGTCGTTAGGGTCACCCCTATCAGGGCGTAGCGTTTCCGCAAAACCTTGTACGCGTTTTCGTGCGGCTAACTCGTTCTCTTCATCTAATACCGAAAGAGCACCAAGTGTGGCTGATTCACCAACATCGACAAACCCTGCACCGAATCCAGTGCGCAAGTTGCCAAGTAAACCAAGTTCTTCGGGGCGATCTAACCCTGCTAAGTAAGCCTCTCGTTGTTTAGCTAAGTCTTCTTCACGTTTACGTATACGCTCCTGACGCGCATCTAATACTGCACCATACGGTGTGTCTTCATATTGTTGTGAGCGTTTCTGTTGTGAAGCGGCTTGGGCTATTTCTTTTTTTGATGCACCCTCTGGCGCTTCAACGTCTAAAGTAGAACCATCTCGTAGCGTAAGAGTATATAGCATGTGGTTCTGTTACCTTTTTGGTTCAATCTTCTTGATGTCGTCAACGTTTATCCCCGGCATATTGTCGATGCCATTTAACTCATAATACAATGCTTCTAAAGAACTTAACCTGTCAGTAATTCCTATACTGTCTTTATACGTTTCTGCCCATGCAGTAGCCTCGGCATTAGCCATATTAAATGCTTCTGTAGCACGCCGTATGGCTTCTTCATCACCTCCAACACGTGCGAGGTCCAGACTCTCTTGTGCATCTTCTAATCCGTATCGTGCGGCTGCTTCTTGGTCAATTTTAAGTGATAGTTCTTGACTTTTAGCTGTTGCGCTAAGAATAGCATTGTTACGTCGCGTAGCTGATATCTCATTGTTGGTAGCAATTTTTGCATCTGCTTCTATCTCACGAATCTCTAACTCTTTAAGCCTATACTCTTTAGTATTCTCTTCTCTGTCTCTTTCAAAATCTAGCTTTGCCATATCTACTGTAGCTCTTAACTTAGACGCACCGAGCGTGGCAGCGGCGGACATTGCGGTACGTTGATTAGCGTTGTAATCGGCAAACATTTGATTACCAAGCGATAACGCAGACTTACCAAGATCAGTGTCTGAAGTCATAGCATCTTTAGACAAATTAATACGGTCTATCATACGTTTTCTAGAATTTATTTTCTGCCTTGATTCTTCATTTAGCGCAGCGGCTGCACCTCCTGCTAGGGTTGTCCCAACACTAGTTTTACCTGCTGAACCAATCAAAAATGCTTGAAGTTGCCTACGTCTATCTTCTTCTGGATCATACGTAGCCTCATCAAACGCGGCTAGGTCAGCTTCTAAACCTGCATACTTAGCGGCTTTGTCACCACGCCCAAGCACATCTTCGCCAATGCCTACGCCTCGTTTTAAGGCATCTTCAGCACCGCCCATGTTACCACCACTTATCGCATTGATCCCCGCCATTTGACTATTTACATCTGTCATAGATGTATCAACAGCGGTATTTGCCATTTTATTATTGTCTGAAGGAGGCACGTTTAGCGCAGCAATACCTGTCTCCATATCAATGCCACCGATACCGCCCGACGAATCGGTTGGCGTAACAGGAGTTGCATCAGGATAACTAAGTATTTTAGCTAATAATTTAGCCTGTGAATTAGTCACGTTAGTCGGTGATGAGCTATTTAAAACCGGAACAGCGTCAGGATCTTTTTGTATTGTCTGTGCTGGTCCTTTAGGCAATAGCATAGAATCGGGAGCTACTAAATTTTCGGCTATTTGCTGCTGTATCTTATCTCTGTTTGTATTATATTGATATGGCACATTAAGATTTCTAGGGTCAGAAAGTCCTAACCCGCTCCCTACGGATGTATTAGACGCAGCTATACCAAGATTAGCTATTACTTTTAACGGATCTAATAAAAAATCGTTTAATTCTGCAAGCTGTGAATTAGTAAAACCAGCAGTTCGTCCAATAGCAGCTTTAGCTTTTACTGCAGATAAAATACGATCTTTCTCGTCTTGTGGTGTTCGTTGCCATTCATCAAAGTTTGTAATGCCGTAATCTGCTAAATATTCTTTTACTTTTGATCCTGCCCCTTCGCGTTCCCCTAGAGTAGTATAACCTTTAAGACCAGCCGCTGAATCGCCAAACGCTGAACCACCTTCTTGAAACGCAACAATACCACCACCTGCTAACATAGATTTAGGAGTTTGAGTTTGCACTGAGGCGGGTCGATTCTGTGCTAGAGCACCAAGCCCGCTTTTACCTTTAGCTATACGCTGCAGGTTGGATTGTTGTTTTCGTTGTTTTTGTTGTAGTACGCCTTGTGTTTGTTTAGCAAGCTCGTCCTTTGTCATCTGCATAAGCTCTTGCTCACGCTGTTGTTTTATAGTGCCCGGTGCTTGTTCCATTTGCAGTTTTATATCGCGTGCAGCGGCTTCTTTTTCAGACTTTAATTTCTGTAACGCAAGTAAATCAACAAGCTGTTTGTTTGTCTGGTACATCTTCATTAGTTGTTGTGGATTACTACGATAAGCGTCCATTTTATCTTGGACTTGTGTGTCTATCCCCTGTTCTAAAGCCATATCAATCCCCTATTTAAACAACAAATCGTAAAGTTTATCTATACCACCTGCACCGCCAAGAAGTTCAGAAAGCTCACTAGGCTGCATGTATGAATAATCTTTTGTCTCTAATGGCAACCCTTGAAGCAAAGACTGTTGAAACTGCACTGCTTTGTATGGAAAATCACGTTCCTCTTCAAATGCTGTTTTGTCTGCTGCAATACCTTCAGCTTCAATCCCGCGTTGTTCTGCGCCAAGGTCAGCAATTTTTTGCAACGCAGATAGCCCATAAACATTAGCAGCTTCTTGCGCTTCCATACCGCGCCCTTGCTCTACGTTAAACTGATCTAAGGCTTTGTCATACGCAGTGCGATAGCCTTCGCCAGTAATAGCCGCAAGGTTTTGTCCTAAGTCACGGTTACCCATAGCTTCTAGTACAGCTTGGCGTGACCCACCATATGCACTGCCTTGTGTCAACCTGCTTGCATCTTTCAAACGAGTAATTTGTGCTTGACGACGAGCTTCCGCAATTTGTGGGTCTAACGCAGATTGCAGATACGGGTTCATATACTGTTGCGCATATTCAGCACTAAAAGTATCTGGGGTAAATACACCCATTGCGTCAGTAGGAATAGTAAGCCCTGCTAGCCCTTCAAACGCTTTGGTTTGTAATTCTGACTCGCCTGCAGTAAGTGGCCCTGTGTAGGTTTCATATGGCAAATCTGCGAGTGCCGCGCCTTTGCCCAACATGTCAGTAACGTATTCTCCTGCGTAATCTGAAAGAGAAGAACTTACACCAGTTGCTTTCCCTGCTAGTGGGTCGTCTACTTTTAAATCACTATCGTCTTCATTTGCCATAACTTACCCCACTTTCGGAAGATAATTTGTTGCGTTAATTTCTTTGCCTTGTTCTGAATTACCTGTGCGGTCTTGGCGTACGTTTGCCATCATATCATGCAATGCTTTGGCTCCTGCATTAGAGTTACCATTTCCAAGATGGCTTACCACATCTGCGGGGACAACAAACTCACCATCACTTAAAGCCGCAGGTTGTTTTCCATCTATACTTGCAGGTACTTCATCTGCCATACCATCTGTCATACCACCAAGGTATCTACCTCCCACAGCAAACCTAGCGATACCTCCTTTTGCCATGCTTATAACATTACCTTTATCATCATACTGTGGCACAGGAAGCAACGAATTAACCCCTGATCCCGCAGTTGCAGCATTTTTAGCCTGTAATGCTTGGATACCCGTAGCACCTGTTGGGTTAATATTTAGTGCGGCAGGTTTTGCCTCATACGCAGGGTTAGCAACATTTTGTTCTTCCAAAAATTTTGCTTGTTTGTCTGCGATCTGACGTACTACATCTAGTGCTGCAAGCCCCTCTGTACTAGGAGCTGTGTCTTCAGTGCCTGCATCTGTTGCTGCCTGATCTATCTCAGGAGTGGTGGGTGCATACGGCTCAACGTATTGCATATCAGAGAAATAACGCTGTCCGCCGCTACCGGGGCGTCTATTAGGATCATAGGTGTTTGCTACACGACTACGCACGGCAGTGTAATCAGGAATATCCCCTTGGTATCCGCCACCTGCGTCTGGCCCACCGCTATCAAACGCGCGATTTAGGAAGTAACTACCTGCAACATTAGCAACTCCACCCCAATTCACGGTGTCTGCAACTTCTTTAAGGCTAGCGTCACCTGTAAAAAAATCTATTGTTTTGCTCCAAAAACTCATTGGTTATCTCCGATAATAAGTAATATTTTATCAGTTAAGTCCCCTACTTGTCCACCCTTTGCGAACGGACTAGGGTATTTCTTTGCTTGTTCGGGTGTAGCAAAGATAGTGTCAAAGTCATAAAAGTATTCAATTTCTCCCGGTTCAGGCGTTTCAACGTCTACTTGTTGCCCAAATAAATCAGGTTGTCGTAGTAATAAATCACGGTATGACGCTTTCTTTTGGTTCTCAATTTGCGTTTGAATTTGCGCTTGTTGTTGCGCTTGTTGATTCTGTATAGCCTGTTGATTTTGAGCAATTTCTGCGAGGACTTCTGCATACGGATCTACTTCTGTATCAGTATCTGTATCTGTATCAGTATCTGTGTCTGTGTCTGTGTCTGTGTCTGTGTCTGTATCTGTATCAGTATCTGTATCTGTATCCGTATCTGTATCTGTATCTGTATCTGTATCTGTATCTGTATCTGTATCTGTATCTGTATCTGTATCTGTATCTGTATCTGTATCTGTATCAGTATCAGTATCTGTATCTGTATCTGTATCTGTATCTGTATCTGTGTCTGTGTCTGTGTCTGTATCTGTATCTGTATCTGTATCTGTATCTGTATCTGTATCAGTATCTGTATCTGTATCAGTATCAGTATCTGTGTCTGTGTCTGTGTCTGTGTCTGTGGTTGTATCAGTGTCAGGCGCTAATTCATTTACCCACGCACCCTGTTCATCTTTAACAAAATTAGCTACTGCACCCTCCTTGTGTGTAACAGTACCGTCTGGATTTCCTGTCCACCCGTATGTGTCCATAAGAATTTTTTCAACTTCATTGTATTCTGTGTCAGTGGTTATATCGTCTCCAGTTATATCATCCCCAGTTATGTCATCCCCGGTTATATCATCCCCAGTTATGTCATCCCCGGTTATATCGTCTCCAGTTATATCATCTCCGGTTATATCGTCTCCAGTTATGTCATCCCCGGTTATATCTGTAATATTAGTTGCAGGTTGCTGCGATTCAAGTTCCGCTAACATGGACTCAAGTCCTGTTATCTCTTCTTTTTGCCCAATAAATTCTGCTAGAGAATCTTCGTTATAGTCAGTAAAGTTATTTTCGTTTAGATATTCTTTTGCCTCTTCAAGGCTGATCGTATTCGCATCTACGTACCCTAGTATGTCTGCGTTAACGGTGTTCTCGGTATCAAGATCCACTTGCCCTGTGAACTGCGCGATTTCATCTGCGTTAGCGGTATATCCTAATGAATCAAAAAGTGCCTCTATTTCGGCATCAGTGTTTAAATACGGATTGGTGTAGGTAGTAAGATCTTCTACGAGAGCTGTCTCATCACGGCGTCCAGTAAATTGATCTACCTCGTTATCAGTTGGATCGTACCCAAGGTTAGTAAAGGCTGACTTAGCTTCATCGCTCGTTACGTTCATGTTGTCAAACTGCAACACCATATACTCAGCGGCGGCGGTTTTATCTTCAACGCGCCCCACTTGTTCCATAAGTTCTTCGTCAGTGAGAGTTAACCCTTCAGCTTCTGCATACGCTTTAACTTCGGTGGGGCTTATATAACGAGAGCCTACATAAGTATTAACATATGTTACAACGTCTTCTCCCGCGCTGTTAAGCGTAAGGTTAAGAAGCTCCTCATCTGTCGTAGCAAAACCGGGGTGCGTAGCAAGGGCGTTTAGCACAGCACCAGTGCTGTTGTAGTTAGTGTCTACAGTGCTTAATAAGTTGTTAACAGACACCTCTGAATCTATACCTAGCCCCGCTAACTGTGTAGTTGCTACATCAGAAGTTATAGTGCCATTCTTTACGTTATCTAAAATTGTATTCGCTTCGGGGCTAGTACGAATAACAAGGTCAGCAAGCGTATCACCAGTATAAATACCTCCTGCAGTACCTGATCCTGCAATAGACCCAAGCGCAGCCGCCATCGCAACATTACCTGACACATCACGGTCAGGGTCTACTTGTGCAAGAACCATTTCTACATAGTATGTAGGTAGCCCCTCTTCTATTGCTTCCTGTACACCTTCTGCAACAGTTACAGTGGCACCTGTGGAAATCTTATCCGCCAACCAATCAAAAGCTGTTGCTGTTATACCTGTATCGTCTTTAGCTAGTATTGATTTCTCAAATGCGTTACCGCCTATACCGAAACTAGCCAATGTTGTTACAGCACTAATTAATCCTGCATCTTGAGCTACCTCCATAGCGGCAACCTTGGCTTCTTCTTCCGACATACCAACTTTTAAGTACGTTGCTAGCGCCTCATCATACGCCGAACTAGCTGCCCCACCGAAAGATTCGGCTACGTCTAATGATGCTGCAGTGCCTATAGCAATCTTATTTTGTGCTTGTTTTGATAACTCTTGACCCATAGCTTCAAATGCTTGTTTAGCACCGCCACTGGTAGTTTTTGCTATAAGTAACCAAGGTAATTCTTGTATAATTTCTGAACCAATTATTTCAGCAATAAATACCTCGGGGCTAATACCTAAAGCACCGAACTCTCCTTTGCTCCAGTCACTAGGGGTACCGAATATGTTACCTATTCGTTCCCAACCTTCGCCTTCTGCAAGTTTGTTGTTTATTTCTTCGTAGGTTTCTTTCCATTCGTTAGTCTGCAGCCCCTCACCAAAACTAACAATATTGTCAGCAAATTTTCCTACAGGGTTACTTGCAGGATCAAAGCCGAGGATAACATCTACGAACATAGACATAGTGCCGAGTAGTTCACCACCTGCTTTGGCTACCAGTCCACCATAATCACGTGCGTCATCAAACTTACCTGCTTCGTCCCATTTATTAATAAAATCAACGGCATCTTGCCCAATATCAGTAGCGAGAATTGCTTGCCCTGCTGCGTCTAACCCTGCACCAATCTGTGCCCATAACCCCGGATCAGTGGCTTTAAGCGCGGCATAATCTTTACTATTAGATACAACACCGGGCGTTATTTCAAGTCTAAGCGCATTGCCACCTATATTTCTTTCAGTAAGCGCATCTAATATACGGAAGCTGCCTGCTAAAGGCCCGCTGGTATAGTAATCTCGTTTAACAAGCCTGCCAAACTCCTCGCTCCAATAAGGCAGATTTAGTTGTAAGTTATCCCATTCTAATAAACCGTCTTCTTTAATTTTTAATGTTGCATTGCCATTAGCAATGTCTTCGTCTGTAACTCCTTCTGCTTTAGTAGGTGGAGTTTGTTTTATTTCAGAAATAGAATTGCCAACTGTAATTAAATCTTCTGCTGTTATATACTCCCCATTCATAACACCAGTAAGGTCAACGCCATACTTAGTTAAGAACGCGCGAATATTATCATCAATCGGTATCTCTGAATTAGTTTTAAACTCTTCTGATAAACTAACTAATATGCCAAGATCTAGTGCCTGCCCCCCTGCCCCTGTGCGTGCAAACTCTTCTGCAAGAGACACAGAATCAGTGCCAAGAGCGCGTAAAGCGGTAATATCTGTTCCTTGTGCAGATATAAGAGCTATTAATTCTTTCTTTGCCTGTGGACTAAAAACATTCGCGGTTCCCGGCGCAAGATAGTCCATTACATTGTTGGCTATCGTTGTAGTAAGCGCGGCGTACTCGTCGTTATACATCTCCATGTTGGTTGGGAGATTTTGTGCTTTACCCTCTGTTAGCCAATGATAGTATGCGTCTTCTCCGTCTTCTAACCCCGCAATGCCTGCATATTGATCCTCATTAAAATTTGGGTCCATAAACTGTACAAAAGTTTTATCTAACTCTTTGTACAAAGGTTTTAAATCGTCATCAGCTAGCTCGATAGCAGTGGTTAGATCGTCAACTAATGCGTCATATTCTTCGCCAAGTATTGCAAAATCAGATTCCAATACAGGTAGATCCAGAGCAATTTTATCCATTTCTGCTTTAAGTTCAGGATATTTAGTATCAAATGTGCCTAAGAAGTCATTGTACGCGGCTAGCGAGTTATTAAGTTCGGCAGAACTAATAAGCCCCGCATCAAAATCAGCAATAGCTTGTTGATGTGTAGCTGCCAACGCGTTGAGTGTTTCTCCATCTTCGCCAAGACCAGCCACAATCTCTACATATTTTGCTTCTAACGCCATATATTCTGCGCTTTTAGCGTTCATTTCGTCTGATTTAGCTTGCACACGTTGGTAGTCACCCGTTAACTTGTCCATAGTTTGAGTGACTTGTACCCCTGCTGCGGTAGTGTTAAACCAATCTTTAAATTCTTTGTCCGCGTACGTGTTCAACTCATTAGCGAGTGTGGCTTCAATGTCACCTCCACCGAAAGCGGCGCTAGTTGTACGCTGCACTGCAGAAGTAATTGCAGCAATTTGAGCCTCTGAATAGCCCGTATTATCACCAAGGAACCCACTAACCGTATTTGTGACAGCTTCAGCAGATAGAACAGCGTTCATTATAGCTTCTGGACCGATATCTTGACCTGATAGCGCTTTACTTAAAGTGGTAGATAATACATTTTGAGCTACTTCAGGTAGCGCAGCATACAGTCCATTAGTTTGTTCGTCTATAAATCCATTTATCGCAGGTAACGCTGTAGATATACCGCCTGTTAAAAATGCTTGTACAGGGTCTTGCCCATAAACAATAGCCCGAGCAGCCGCGCCGCCACCTGCACCAAGAAAAGCTGCTACTGTAGCGTTGCTTGTAGCGTTTGCAACAGCATCCCCTGCGATTTCTCCAACAACTTCACTCGCTGATGCTGCAACATATGATATAGCCGCAGCCTTTAAGGCGTCTCCAAAATCACCTCCTTCGGCTAACGCTCCTGCACCGCTGATTAAGGGTACAACCCACGGAGGTGCGCCTACCGACAGTGCCGCTACTTTTAATACTGCTTGTCCTAAATTTGACTTTAATACATTTCCAGCCGCATCAGCTATGGGTTTTAGTATGTTATCGTCTATCCAATCATCTGCTCCCGTAGCAGCAAGCGCAACTGCTGTACCTCCCCCAATTAAAATAGATGTGGTGAGGCTTGCCCCTACCGCTGCCGCTGTTCCTCCTGCGAGTAAAGGTACTATTAATATTGCCACTATAGCCTCCGAAACTCAGCTAATGAGTCTTTACCAATTTTTATATACGCACGGTAACCACCGGAGTCTAACTGCACCACGTCTATATCAGTGTCAGTATCTTTAGTTTTGTTATACCACACTTTGAACGCAGATAAATATTCTTTTGCGTCAAAATCTGTTCGGTATAGCTCAATATTCTTCTTTTGTAAGTACGCTAGGTATTTTAAACCGTTACGCACAAAATTCTGCGCAGTATCTAGGTTCATTGCTCGCCCTAACATATTGCGTTTATATTTACCTGTGCCACGGTGTCCAATAAATACTGTGTTGCCGATTTGTATCTGGTCTGTGTTAGGACGTGCTAACTCTTCTGCAAGTGCTGCAATAACATTACCCACGGGTTTTCCTGTATTGTTTAATTCAGACGCAGCCGTCATCATAATTTCAGGAGCTTGAAGAGGCCGTTGTTTACTATCTACAACCGTAACCATTAGGTGTACTCCAATAAGTGTTCAACTGAATCTGGTTCTCTTGTTTTGTTGTCATTTATATAGTTTTGAATTGTTCCTACAGTTACTTTACTCACATCGTCAAATCGCATGTCTTGAGGAATCCCATACGCGTCGGTTAGAACTGCTACTATCATAACCATATCTAGACTATCTAACCCTAAATCAGGCATATCGTCATTAAAACTAGTTGCATCCCTAGCATTATCGGCACGTGAGGTTGTATGTTTTATTACAATGTTAAATACTTCTAAAAAATCCATTAAGAATTACTCACATATTGTATTTCTACTGAAGCTGAAGGTAACCCGGGGTGAGGCGAGCTAGCAGCTTCTGTGTGTAAGTTAAGCTGTGTATCTCCAGTAGCCCAATATATTTCAATGTAATCGCTACCCACAAGATCCGCCGAAAAACCCCAATGAATTATGTCGTCATCATTACCTTTTACATTAAATCTATGCCCAGAGTAAGCTACAGCAGCGCCATTTTTCTGCACCCACACTGTTACAGATGTTGCGCTAGAATTGTTGTGCTCTAACTGCAATGTAGCGTCAAAATGATATGTGCCGGGATGTGTTACATTTAAGCGACTATTATTGGAAAGAGTTATACCACTAGCATATGTTGTTTGATTAAAAGTAACAGCATATCCTGTATTTATAGATGTTGCTGTTTGGTCAGCCGTGCTGTAAAAAGCGGCTCGTGGGGTGTAAATAAATCTACCACCGTTATCGGTTGTAAGCACCGCAGATAAAACAGAATTAAGTCTGTTAAAAAACAAACGAAATACATTATCTTTTTGGTCGTTATACGGGCGATTATATTCTGCTGGGGCAAGAGGTATTGCAGGTGCTTCAGGGCGATCTAGTTCATTAGCCATTACCGTCTCCCATCAGGACGAATATCAATCCTTGGAACTCCCAACTGCCACTGTACTCCCAAATCAGTAGATTGAATTTTAAACGCCATTTGTCGTCCACGCACTCGAGTATTTATTTGCCCCGTATATTGTTCAATCGGTAAGGTAGCAGAACGAGCCACTGCTGCATTATTTACACCTCCTTCTGAAGTAGGGTTGTTATACCCAGAACCAGAAGAGGCAAGTGGTAGTAAGGTCATCGTAGCACTAGGTGTATCTGATGTAGATCCTGTAAAAGTAACGTCAGGGAGCACTCGCCAAACAAAAGAAAACCTATCCCCAGTATCTATATCAAACTGAGAGGAAGATATATACGAGTCAATTGCTACAGGATTAGATGCCTCTGCGTCGTCCACTCCAGACTCATGTAACACTAATTTGTTATTGTACGTTGCTGCTATAGGGTTAATGCGCACTTCAGAGTCAAGCCAAGCTGTGCGCCCCATAGTTCCGTAATACCATATATTTTGCACGTAATTGTAGACAACATAACGATCAATTTGTTCTGAACCAGAGGAACAATAAAACCACCAAACTTCATTGTATTGTTCATTTGTGCCCGCGTGTACTTGTTGGTACTGTTCTTCGTTTATATCATTAAATATATACCGTTTAACTGAACAGGGCAAAGGCTGCACTCTACCATCATACATATAAAACTTACCGAGTCCCATCCAAAAAGATATACCCGCAGAATAAGCAACCGCATTTTGAGACGCTATAGATATATTGTCTCCAACTAACTGTGTGCTCCATATCCCACTACCAAACCCTACATATTGCATAGAGTACAAAGCCGAATCAGTCCAAACTAGAATTTCTTGTCGAGATTGTTTAGCAGTAATTATTTCACTACCTTTTGACAACCGAACGTCACCCGCCTGATTAATATCAGAAGGAGTCCAATTTGTGACATCTTCTTGGTCAGACCAACGTATAAGTAAAGGATCTTGTGTAGAAGTACCTAGAGTGTTTGCCCCAAAACAAAAAGTAAATCGGCTAGAATCTGAAACTAATATGTAATTTTGTATAGTTGGTACATTGGAAGCCCCACCAAGTGAAGACACTAACACCCCACGAGTGCCTACTCCCACAGAGCTATCAAAATAATATAGCCCTCCCCCACGAGGGCCAAATACTAAATCTTCCCCAAATGTGTTTTGGCTCCACAATCTAATACCCTCTAAATCGGCTGTATTTATTGTACCCGTACCCCATACGCCTGTGCCCCATGAACCCGCACCCCAACCAGAAACGGGAACTGCTACTGATGGGCCAGTTGATATCTGATATTTACCAACCGTAGAAGAACCTCCATTGCCTGTATCTGAAGAATTTGCTGCAGTCGTAGCAATAATAGTAAAAGTATTGGCTGTAGGTGCCGTTACAACTACATACTCTTTATTAAGCACATCAGCAGTTATATTACCACCAAGAGAAGCAGCGCCGCTAAAAGTAACATAATCCCCTACTGCCGCTCCGTGATTTGTATCTGTAACAGTTATTGTAGTAGCCCCATTCACTGCGGCAAACGTAACATCTCCAGCGGCTGTAGTAGCACGGAGCGGGGTAACATCATAATAAATACCTCCCTGCTCTATGTAATATTTTATATTAGTGCCAACAGAAGTAAAAAGCTCTTGAGATAAATTTACCCAACTAAATAACGATCTACATACACCTATAAAAGTATTGTTAGATAATTTAGACCAACCACCAATCTTTTCCGGGTAACCCGCTCGAAAGCGTACCTTATCCATTTCATACCAGCCACCTTCATTGCTGTATATAGTAGCTTCTTTATCTATCCCCGGTTTGAATTTTAGTTGCTGCAGTGGCATTATGATATCCTACATAGAAGAGCCAGATAGTGGCACAGAAGTTACAGAAATTTTAACGCTTTGTTTTAATTGGAGCGATGCTCCACAATCACCGCAAGTATCTGCTGATAATTCGGCTTCATCTAGATCGTACCCACAGTTACGGCACACTATCTCTACTTCATGTGCGCTACGCACAACACCATCACTAAGAGTTTCTGCTTCGTAAGTTGTTTTCATATCTACACCACCAACTCAAAATGTGGCGCGTCAATAAAAGGTCTACGTCCCTGTCCTCTACGAGTGTCTATGTAGTCATTCATAGCTGCCTCCATAACACCGTCCCAATGAGCTATGTTTGGTATAGTCCATGCAGCGCCCCACCTAATAGGAACATCACACGCACGAGCACCTTCCGCCATGGCATCGGCAATCTCATCATATAGATTTAACTCCCACCTGCCGCCATCTACGTAAGCCATAAGGTCAACTGCTAGGCCATCAATGTGTTTACTTTTCATTGTTTGGCTTGCGCCTTTGGCAACCAAAGCTTTTTGTTCTTCTATAGTCCTAAGACCACAGATAACAGAAAAGTCTTGTTTTGTTGCACCAATAGCATGTTTTACAACCGCAACCATGCGTTCATCTACACCCTCTAACTTCTCGAGGCTACGTTTCCCAAGTCTATAAGTCATTATTCTACTGGCTCCTTTGTTCCACAAACTCTTTCATACACCATATCAGATGTATAACTCTCAAACCATTTGTTTTCCGTGAAGGTACAGAAATGCCACAAGTCGTTTACATCTAAAGATAAAACTTCAATAATATCTTGTTGCGCAGATACTGTCCCTTCAAGATGTTCAATGTCGTGAACCATCCCAGAAATATACCATACTAATGCTATCAACTGCATCGCCATGGCAAAAACTAAAGCAACTGGTATCTTTAAATCACTCATGTTTACCTCTTGAAAAACTTTTGTATCCCACGCACACCGAAGCTCGCTGATATGGCGATACCTAAACTGTAAAAATACCAGTCTGGTGCTTTGGAGAGTTGTTCAAAACCGCGATCAACCCAACCCTCTGCACCCGGAATCCAACATAAAATCAATGGAATACTTAAAATAATTACAAAATATTCGTCCTTCCAACTCGATTGAGAACCTTGTGCCATGATGCGCTCCCAGTCTGCAACTGAGGTTTCCTTGCTCATCATTATTTTGGCTTTCGCTTCCGCCTCTGTTAGCTTTAGCTTTGCACTTGCAGCTTGTGCCTGTGACTTTGCATCGAACCAACTTCCTGCTAAATTAGCTATTGGTCCTATCAATGACTGTAGCATTATTCTTCCTCCATCTTAATGCTAGTCTTCTTACTTTCGGCCTTTGCGCTATACGCATTAAAACCCATAAAAGCTGCGACCACACCAGAAGCTGCAATTACATACACACTAGCAATATCTGTAATTAAACTTGCGGCCTTGTCAAATCCAAGCACTGAAGCAAGTAATATTATAAACGGGTAGATTAACATTCCCATTAAAGCAAAACCTGTAAAACGTCGCTCTGCGTTACGTTTGAGATCACGGTCAATCATCTCAAGTCGTCTATCCTCCAGAGCAATTTTATTCCACTCTGCTTTCTCTATAACGCCATTGTTATTGGTATCTGCTTTTTCAAACTCTGTCATTTTTTGACCTCGTATACGCAATCGCTACTTTCTTATCACGAGTGATTATAACAACTTTTCCTCGTTTGTCATATATTATGTATTTCCCACGCCATTCCTTGAGTATCACCGTTCTATTTTAATACACACCACTTTAGAATTATTGTTTGTTACTAACACTTTAGCTTTTGAAAGTGCGGTTTTACATGCTTCTTCACTTGAATGACTGCCAACATGATAATGGTCAAATGTGCCACTAACTAATTGTAACCAAAGCAAAACCCACATTTACCACCTACCTTGCCACTTACCAATAAAATAGAAAAGAATAAACAAAAGGCCACCACTAATAACAAAGATAAAAGCACCGATAGCAAAGTTAATAGCCGCATCTATCTGTTCTTGCTTCTTGTATAACTCTTGTTTTCTTTTCCTACGCATCTGTGCTTCAATAGCAAGCACTTCTTTCCACGCACTTGGTCCGTAGTTCCAAGAGATATGATCTTTAATCTCTGCCCTCATCTGTTCCATTTTCTTTTTGTTTGCAAAGATTTCTAAAGCAGTTTCTTCATCCGATCCCTTAAATGTTTTCTTCCAAAACGGAGGGTTCTTTTCTCGTTCTTCAATGTTCGTAAAATCAGAGAAAGCCTTGCCCCACTGGGACAAAGTTCCCGTCATGTCTTGTAAATCCTTGCCCGTGCTTATAGCGGCTTTGAGCGTTTTGTACGCCCCTGTCGCTAAAGCTACGCAACTAACGGGGTCCATATCCTAACTCATAAACGTCATACGAAGAAGTAACAACAAACTTGCACCGCTAATACCAATCATAATAGCTTCAAGACGTTTGATACGATTATACAAATCCTTAAACTGTATTTTCATTTCAGTCTTGATCTCTGCAACTTGTATTTGCAGTTCGTCAATGCGCTCATGCGCTGATGATACTGTACGCTTGTCCATGATAAACCTACGAATTTAAAGCTGTTAAATCATCCCAAACACGTTGAGCATGTGCAGCCGCGTCAAACGCTGTTGTTGCATGTGGATCTTCATCTGTTGGCGCAGGGTCTTTCCAACTGTTTGCCGAAGCCTGTGCCGCAAGGTAAGTCTGTAGATTATCTTTAGATGTGACCTCTTCAATCGCGCCAGATACGTCTGCGCCATCATCAGAAATGCCAATCATAATCCAATCTTGTGGGCTAGCTGTGCCGCTATCTGCAACCGCGTACATGCCCCCTGTTGATTGGGACACACCAAACTTTAACCAAGTTGGTATCGTGCCATCACTTTCTAATCTATATTTTACAACTTTGTGAGCCATCTGCCTTATCCTCTATTTGTGGGGTATTCGTTAAAGATGTTCTATCAAGTATATCAAAACCACGGTTTGCCGCAAAGTCTCTTGGGCAATGTTTCCATTTTTCTGCACACGCTTCTAGCCACTGCACCGTATGAAAATGCTCTGGCGCTTTACCTTCTTTCATTAATTCATTTTCCCATTGAAGGTATGAATAAACCTCCGCTTGTGCCTGTGCTGCGTTAATACCTAGATCAAACAAGTAGATTAAATTCCCTTCATCAATTTGACCATTACGAGAACGAGCCGCGTTTAACCCCTGTTTCATATTCGTCATAATGTGGTACTTAACTTCTTCTAGCTCATAGTCTTCTTCAGTAAGCTCGTCCTTACCTAACTTTTTCATCAGGTTCTCGTACTGATTGCTAAAGAAGTTTAACTTTCGGACAGCAGCTTCAACGTAATTACGAGAGCTTGCCGCCTGTGCTTGTTTTTGATTAATTTTAATCTCAAGCATTTCACGTTCTAGATCATCTGTCTCAGACTCAAGCTTACGCTCTAGCTTCTTGAGCTTGACTTCTTCCTTTTTCATGCGGAAGTAACCCTCTTGCAAAGCCTCTTTAGTCTTGTCAATCTCAGCAAGTGTGTGCTTCACAGAACGAATAGGCGTGATTGCAGTAACATCTAGAGTTACGCTCATCATCTGTGAGTGCGACTTGTAGAAGTTGCTAGACGCCTGTGCGATTGCAGGTGCTTTTTCCGCAATGTTAGCTAGCATAGATTTGTACTCAGGCTTCGCGCTTGGAAGCTGAATGTTAATATCTGGTGTTGTTAAAACTAATTCGTTTGCTGTATCTTTTGGCATTATTGAAGCCCCCCATGACTATTTGAACAACCAGCTATCCTAGTCCTTGATTGTGTTAAATCACCAAAGTCTAAAGAATTACCTAAAGTTGTGATTGTATTATACTCTATTGTAGTGGAAGATCCTGGAGTTTGTCCTGTTACAGCTTTACTTCCTCCCACAGCAACGCCCCTCGTGCCTCCCGAAGTACATTCATAACTTGCAAGATACGAAACAGACCTACCAAAAAACGTAGCATTGCCTGTGGACGCAATTGTAATATACTCACAATAGTTTTGATAACTCCCATTATATCCTGCATAAGAAACAGCACGAGTATCCGTAGACATAGCACCCAATGCTCTGCGAGCTGCCCCCAAATCTCCAAAGTCTGTGGCGTTTCCTGTAGATGCAATAGTAATGTAAGCAATCTGATTTCTATAAGTACTTTGCCCGTAACCACCTGCTGCTATGCCGCGAGTAGCGTTACCGCAACCTTCACGCTCTGACGCGTATAAAGTCAAATCGTTACCAAAATTACTAGCATTCCCAGTGCTTGCGATTGTTATATATTCAATACGATTGTATATACCACCGCCATAATTTCCTGCGTAAGAGATGCCACGAGTTTCATTACTTATCCCACCATTACCAGTAATAGTATTTGTGGCGTCACCAAAATCCGTAGAATTACCCGACGAAGCTATGGTGAAATATTGAATCTCGTTACTTCCATTCTGACCCCCTGCATACATAATTCCTCTAGTCGATGATGATACTCCTGCGCCAAAACTACCAATTCCAGATAAATCTCCAAAGTCTGTGGCGTTACCTGTTGTGGCTATTTGAATGGAGTCTACTGTGTTTACACGTGTACCACCACCATACTCACCCCCCATAAATAAAGCTCGCGGTGAAACATTTCCCGATGTAGGCCACACCCCCGCCGCTGTGTATGCCTTTGCTTCTGAAAGAGACCATACACCAGGGACAGACGTGTCCTCGTAATTGTTTGATGGCGGACTCGCAGGAGTATCCGTTATAATGTTTCCTAGATAACGTTTAGGCATTATGAAAGTCCTCCGTGAGAGTTAGACAATGAAAACCCATATGTAGTGGTTGAACTGTTGTTTGTTAGATCCCCGAATGAAGACGTGTTGCCTGTACTGGCTATTGTAACGTATTGAACGTCCGCAGCCGTGTTTTGATGGTTGAAAAACAGCCCTCTAGTTTTGTTAGATGTAGACCAATCGCCGTCATTATAGTTGCCGTTATTTGTAGTCAAGTCACCAAAGTCTGTAGCGTTGCCAGTAGAAGCCGTGGTGATATACGCTATTGTATTTGAGCGTGTTCCGCCGCTGATGACACCTCCTGCAAACAGGCTTCTCGTACTACTGCTACAAGCTGAGTTGCCCCCTGATGTATTCAATAAATCGCCAAAGTCCGAAGAATTTCCAGTAGAGGCAATAGTAACGTAGTCCATAGTGTTACTGTAACCACCGCCGTCTGGTAAGTAACCACCCGCAATCACCGCCCGTGTGCTTGACCCTGTTCCTGCGCCGTAGTTACGATTAGCAAACATATTACCAAAGTTTGTAGCGTTGCCAGTGGAGGCAATAGTAACATACTCGATGCTGTCAGGGTCAGAGTAAGGTCCAAAAAACAAACCCCGCGTATCAGAAGCATGGGCGTTTGAGTTGTAGAAGGTCTGCGCAACTACGGTGTCGCCAAAGTCCCCATATGAGCCTTGGTTCGCAGTGGTAACGTAGGTGATGGTTTGCCCCGCGCTATTTCCCCCAAAAATAACTCCCCGCGTGGAGCTTCCAGTCGCTCCTCCGTAAGTGTGGTTTACACCAAGAGTTCCCCATGTTACGCTGTTCCCCGTAGTAGAGATTTGTATGGCGTCTAAAGGAACACTATTAGACGCTACACCAAACAAAGCTATATCGCCCGCCAGTGGCGGAAGGGGCCAACCACTAGCATTCTGATACTGCGTTGAGAGGCTCCATACACCTTGATAATTGGGCATTATTAGATCCCTCCGTGATTATTTGAAACAGCCGCAACCGCATATCTGCCAAGGGTGAGATCACCAAAGTCCGTGGCGTTGCCTGTGTTTGCGATGGTCACATAATCAATAGTTGTGCTATAACCGTCTGAAGAAGAACAAAGTCCACGAGTTTTGTTACTAGCCCCTTCTTTATAATTTTCACTTACTGTCAGATTACCAAAACTAGTTGAATTTCCAGTAGACGCAATAGTTACATACTCAATTGAGTTTCCTGATACACCAGAGAAAAGCGCCCTTGTACTGCTTGCCGCAGAACCGTGTCGATAACTTGCGCCGAGAGAGAGATCACCGAAGGTTGAAGAGTTGCCAGTACTTGCAATCGTAATATACTTGATGCTGTCATAGGACGTGCTGCTCTCGTTTTGCCCCCCGCTAAGAATACCTCGTGTTGTAGAACCACACCCCGATGGACCGAATCGTAAAGTAAGAGAATAGTCACCAAAGTCCGTGGCGTTGCCAGTACTAGCAATAGTGACATAATCCATTGTGTTTGTACCTTGATACTGATTATCTCGTCCACTTACAGCTACTCCACGAGTGTCATTTGAAACACCCCCTACTCTATAATATCTGGCTGAAGTGAGCGTCCCAAAATATGAAGAGTTCCCAGTAGAAGCAAAAGTAATGTAATCTATTCTATTCCTAATTTCTGTTGTAAAAGGATTACCGCCACCCCCAATAAGCCCACGAGTTCCGTTAGACATAGGAGCGCCGCCTCCTCTAGGTGTTTGTAGATCACCCCAATCACTAGCATTACCTGTTGATGCTATAGACACATAGTCCATTACATTTGTGTCATAGTTTGTACCAAACCAATTGCCCCCTATAAACACCGCAAGGTCCGCAATAGGACTAACACTTTCACTCGCATCACTAGGTGCAGAATACCCAAACGCATTAATCGCCCATACGTTAAAAGTATAAGCAGTGCCGTTAGATAAACCAGTGACAGTAATTGGAGAAGAAGATCCTGAAACACCCACCCCAGTATTTGACTGCGCTCTAAATCCAGTGATAGCTGATCCACCAACATTTGTTGGCGCAGTAAAGCTAACCGTTGCCTGTGCATCTCCCGACGAAGCACTAACACCCGTAGGGCTGTCAGGTGCATTAACTCCGTCTTGGCCTATAAAGCCGCCTCTACCTTTAGCCATGTTATATCCCCTTACGAGATTTCTTCGTAGCTCACCAGAACTTCTAAATCATTCGCTGTGCCTGCTGTTGCAGTTATAGATGTGTTCTCTTCTAAATAAATCGCAGTGTTTTTATCTAAAACAACAAGAGACGCATCAGCGGGAACAGATATTGTGTTTGCTAGTGAGTATGCTGTACCGCCACCAGAAGCTGCACTGTGTACATCTACGGTAACATCGCAAGCGTTAGAGCCATCTACATTTGCGACTTGAATCATGTTGATTTTAAAAACTTTATTGCTTGAAGCCGCATTGCTAACTAATGATGTTGCTGAAGTGCTTGATAAAGCAATTTTTGCCGTCTTCCCCGTAATGGTAGCGACATTTACTATATTCGGTGCTGACATGTTTAATCTCCTTTAGCTTCCGAAAACAATTGAAAAAGCTATGGCAAATCCCTTAGCTTGTGCTACAGTTGCCCCGGAGTCTGAAAAACCTATAGTTCCAGACCCATTGGTCGAAAGCACCTGATTACTACTACCATCGGACGTAGGTAAAGTAAACGCTGTTACAAACGCTTGAAGATTAGCGTCATAAGCAAGAACGTTTGTTCCGATGGCAAGACCTAAATTTGTTCTAGAAGTTGACGCATCTGCAACATCTGAAAGATTATTTGCGGCTAACAACCCAGAAAAAGTTGTTGTAAGATCAACTACTGCGGCACCAGACCCCGCCCCGTCACAGTAAATTATAGCAGAGCCTCCATTTGCCACCGCAACATTTGCTCCTGAACCTTGAGAAAAAGTGCAAGCTTGCCCAGAATTATTATCTACAAAGTATAACTTTTGTGCATCGTTTGGAGCTACTGTAATGGTACAGGCTTCTGTCGCGCCACTTAGGACAAGAACTTTATACATACCGTTTGATAGAGATCCATCTGACGTGGTTAATGTATGCGCCGCGCCAGAGCTAGATAAATCAATTGTACCTACCCCGTTTGTAATACGGTCAATAATATCAAAATTAGTATTTGTAGTCGCCCCCCACGCACCGGATTGTGTTCCCGGTTCTATCTTTTCTATACCGCCGTTTGTTGTGTATGTGCTTGCCATATAATATCTCCTACGCCGCTATTTCTGTCCATATTGTACCCGGATCTGGAACTATTCTACCCCAAACAATTGGAGATGTCACTTCACCAGTTGCGGAAACTCCAGTTGGAGAGACCACTGCTCCAGTTGTAATAGTAACGCTTCCAACACCTCCTGTAGCTTCAACACCAACTAATGCAACTGGTGCGGCTCCTGTGGCAGTAACTGAGTTAACTTCACCCGTGCCACTAAGCCCAACTGGAGAAACTGTTGCATCAGCAGAGATTGTTACTGACCCTACTCCACCCGTAGCCTCTAATCCAGCGGACACGATATTTGCGTCTCCTGTAATTGTGGGGCTTCCTATGCCACCCGTACCAGATACGCCTGTTGGAATTACGACAATACGTGGAGTTACCGTGACCGACCCTACTCCGCCCGTACCAGATACCCCAGTTGGAGATACTACTGCCCCAGCAGCAGGTGTTGGAGAGCCTATCTCACCTGTGCCAGAAACTCCTGTTGGTATAACTGTAACATTAGAAACATGAGAAGCACTACCAACTTCTCCAACGGCTTCTATTCCTGTTGGTACTACGAAAGCATTACCACCAGTAGACATACTGCCTACACGACCTTGTCCCTCAATGCCAGTTGGAGAAACAATAATTACATTTTTAGCGTCAACCTCTCCAACTTGCCCTGTACCTGCAACACCTGTGATGGAAAAGTTTGCTTCACCTGTAGCAGTGACAGACCCTACACCACTCGCAGCAACTAAACCCGTAATACCCGGAGATATATCAGTAACACCGCTATCCCCGTAGGTAGTTTCAGAAAAGGGTGTGAAGCCAAACATCTAGTTATCCAAACACGATTGCCATTGCGATTGCCTTACCCGTAGATGCGCCTGCGGACGTTTGCGTAGAGTTATCTGAGAACTTTAAAGTATCAACTTCTGCCGTACCTGTTACGTTAACTCCAGTGCTCGAAGTTTCCAGTGCGACTGATCCGTTAAAATACAAAGCAACTCCGCCATTATTATACATCCGAATAAAGGCTTCGTTGTCTACATCATTGAAAAGATAAGTTGTATCACTGTTGTTGTGCATAAACACAACCCGACCACCGATGCTGTAACCTTCGTAACTATTATGCGCCCCACCATCAATTTGAATAGAGCCGTAGTCACCAGAGACAGGTTGGAAGTAGCCGTTGCCTGTGTCGCCTAAACGTACACCTGTGGTGTTGACTGTAACCTCTTGTGATCCACCTGCCGTGAGACGGATTTCATCAGTTTGGAAATTTATATAAGTGTCACCATCGCCACTATGATAAATAGTATCGGTAAGATAAATGTTAGGAGTATAAACGTAAGAATTACCATTTACTATACTTCCAGTAACTACGTGACTACTCGCATCTAAATTACCACTAAGTGTTAGTGTTCCAGTAAATGTATCGTCTGTATCACTGCGTAGATAGCTAGAGCCTTGTACACCATCTAATAGGTCAGCATCTAGGCCAGAGCCAGAACCATCTGTTAAACTTGTCCAAACAGTTTCGTAGTTGCTTGTACCACCCTTAACATACATTAAGTAATTGTTGCTTGTATCAACAAATACTTTGCCTTTTTCTCCCGCCGTAGTGCTAAATTTAACACTAGGCCAGTTTGTTGCGTGGTTACGTATTATCTCTAGCTGTTCACCCCAATCATCAGACTTGGCAATAATTGCAGGATCAGTGCCAGTAGCTACAGTTATAGTTCCTGATGCACTGTCAGCAGCATCACTACGCAAGAAGCTGCTTGCATGTAGGCTGTCAACAGTATCAGCATTTGTAGCTTGAGTAGCAGTAGCAGCATTACCAGATGTATCCTGATTACCTGATGTATTAACGCCGGGTAGGTTTATGTTTGCAGAACCATCGAAAGATACACCGCCTATATTTCTAGCCGTTGCTAAAGTAGCCGCTGTAGATGCAGCTACGTTAGTCACATTACGCCCATCCGACGTTGCAATATAACCACTCGCATCAAGGTATACGGCTTTTTCGGCAGGTTGCGTAATAAATACATCCGCAGCGCCTGCCGTTAAGTTTATAGCATTCCCAGAATTAGAACTCTCAAGAACGGTTGTTCTGGCGAGTGTTGTTCCAGACGAAGTAAACGTACCAAGTCCAACCTCAAATTGCCCTGTACTACTTTCAAATATGGCGTAATACGTGGTATCACCATTAGACAGAACAGAAGTAAATGTTTGAAATCCTGCAACAGCCCCACCTAATGTTAAAGTTGAAGTACCAGTGGTAGAGGTAGTTTCTTTTACCCTATCTTTTACAACAAGTGCCATCGCAACAATCTCCTATCTAGTACCGTTTAGGCGATTCTTATAATTGCGTTTGAAGCATCCGCTGTTGGAAAAGCAATTTGAAAGTCGCCTGCCGTAGATGTTTTATTTGCGCCAAAATCCAAGACAACAACAGTGTTAGCTGTGCCTGATCCACCACCTTCAGTTGTATTATAAATCAATGCACCGCGAGCCGTAATAGTTGCAGATGTAAATGTAATGTCTGCAAAATCTGTAAGCGCAGTTGTACCTGAAGTAGTTGGGTCAACACGAGTTAAGGTGCCACCGCCTGCGGAATAAGAACCAGAGTTACTCACTTCGTTTGAAGTTGTGTAGGCTGTGGTTGCCGCAGTAAATGTAGCACTGTTGTCATATAATGCGATTTTGAAAGTATCTCCACCGCTGTTTTTAAAATCGTGACCGCCCTCAAGAAGCTCTTTCTTGAAAGAAGTACACATAAAGTTTCCGTTAAAGGCCATGTTAAAGTCTCCTTATAAGTTCAGCCAGTTGGGGATGACCTGCATCAACAAGCGCATTACACACAGTTGTTCGGTCACTACGAATAGCCTGTCGCATATAACTCGCAACAAGCGTTTCAATGTGCTTAGAAAAAGCACGAGCTTGGTCTCTTACACCGGGATGCGTATTATCGGAGACCGATATGATCTTTTGGACACACTGTTCCGCAAGTTCATCTGGGGTAAAACCACGATTTTCTGTAGTATTAACACCTACTACACTGTCATATTGTGGTACACTTACATCTATTTTAAACATTAAATATCCTAACTAACTGGGTTTCTTGGTTGTCCAGAACGATAAGTATCTCCTCTTAACTTACCATCTCCAAGATTTTTGAGAAGCCCCATAGAAAGAGCGAACATTTTATTGTACATTTCTACCATGTCCTGCTCACCTTTCATAAATCGAATTGCCTCAACTAATGCGCCATTAAGTAATGCAGAATCAAATTCTTCCCCCAGCCATGTAGTGTTCGCAGTTACAATTGATTGTGGGTAGTACCCATAGTGTAACTCTGTTTCATACGCTGTGTCTGGTGTTGGGCCTAAAATAAACGCATCATCATCAAAATTTGCGTAATGCACGGGCACACCTGTGGTAGTTTGATTTGGGTACGCTTCTCGAATAAAATTGACATCTTTGTCTAACAAATAAATATAGTTACTAGAACCGTCAACAATCGCTAAACTATACGTGTACAGATAATCTGAAGGTAACGCTAAGTATTTATTATTAGCGGTTAACGTAGCGATTACATTTTTACGTAACGCTGGTATTTGTACAGAGTTGTATATTTTCTGTTCTGCTTGCTGAGTAAACATAGCTAACTGGTCATCTGTAAATGTATTCTCACAGATGTCTTCTATGTTAGTTTTTAACTCAGTATAATTCATGCGCTACGCCATTGGCCCTCTTGCAAATAGACCTTTTGTGGCAGCGCCTGTGCCGCGAACCTTTACCCCATTAGTTTTTTTAGGGGTTTTTGCAGTTTTAACAGGTTTACTTACCTTACCGCCTTTTTTGTAACTTTTTTTCATCATAGTAATCTCCTACATCATTGTTACAATAACTCAACTGACAAATCCAGTGAAACTCGCAATATTATATTATGTTGTATTAAGTTGCCCCCCCATAGCACTGTGAAATTGACAATAGTAATAAAGTGTTGGCGCACCAGAAGCGACGGTTATAGTTGAAGTATATGCAGATGTGTCTATTGTCACTCCTGTTGTATATTCAGACCCCCCTCCATGCGTCCCATCAGAAGTAGTTGAAAAACGAAAAGGATGTCCCGTGGCAGCAGACCAATTAAATACATACGTACTACCTTCTGAAAGAGTAAGTGTTGGCTGCAACGCACCGTTAATATAGTATCTATTCCCCGAACCGGGGTTAGCCACAGTTACTGTGTATCCTGTATTTACACTTATTGTTGGAGCGCCAATACCTGAAGTGCTAGCCACACCTGTGAGAGTAATTGATACATCTACTTCGGGAGATACTGTAACAGTACCCACCCCACCTGTAGCAGCGACACCTGTAACATTAATTGTACTGCTTGTACCAGAAGTAGCTGTTACTACAACAGCCCCCACACTTGATCTCGCTATTAGGTTATTATCTTGTAAATTAAATGGATCATTTAAACCGACGGGATTAAAACCATATTGATTATTCCTAGAAGGTGCTAATTCAGCGGTATCTGGACGAGGATTACGAAGTGCTTGTGGATCATTTACAGGAAATTCTCCTAAACTAAGTTGCGGATGGTCTGGGTTCCAACACGTAGGACACGCAAGCGTATTTGTATTGTTTCCTTTTACATACAGTGGGCGTAACTCTTTTAGTTTGTAGGAAAACCCACAAACATCACATATCGCTAATGCTTTTCGTGCAGACGCAAAACGGTCCATTACGGCCTCATCACATTAGGCACAAATCGAAACGGAGTTTTTTCTCGGTCCTCTCCCGCCGCTAAAACAAATTGAGCTTCGTACTCTGCCTTTAACATATCCACACGAGGCGCTAAATCAGGTACTTTCATGGCAATATGGTACGCCAGCCCCGCTACTAAACACGGGAGGAAGCGGAAATTCATATCCGCTGTTTGAGTACCAGAGCCAGCGTCTTCAATCCTGCGCAACCGCCAATATACAAACGTATAATCGTTAGAGTTAGGGACAGGCCATACAGTAATACGTGGTTGATCTCGCAAGCGTTCAATAAACACTTGAATCGGCCTACCAGTATCAGTTTTATTGGGAATAGTAGCAAAGGTACTTACACTAATACGTGACACTGTGAGATCTTGTTGTGAAGTACCACTTCCTGTACGCACAACCTGCTCAAGCAAATCAATAGTATCAGCGGGTAAATTATAAGTAGCAGTATCTTTTGTAAGGCTTACAGTGCCTTCATCAATAGTCCACAAGTTTATCCCACGGTTTTGCCATTCAATCGTCATTAGATTCATAGAACGTCTAGCAGTACGAAGGTCGTACCCAGACCGCATTTCTCGACCCGCACGTTCCCATGCTTCTTCAGCAATCTCCGTAAAGTCCATATTGAACGCTGTGGTGCCCGACGTAGCCATATTTATTTACCTTTAAAGTGTGCCTTTACTTCCGCAAGAAGTTTAGCTTTAGATTCACGACGGTCTAACTCAATTCCTTCTTTTCGCATAAGTGCCTCAAGTTCTAGTTTAGACATATTATCGTATTTGGGTTTTGATTTTTTAGTGGGGGCCGCAGGTTTGGGCGTTTCTACTTTAACACCCATAGATTTCATTTTAGCTTCAGCTTGTGCTTTTGTCATCAAGTCAAAAACTTTTACTTCATATGTACCATCAGCATTCTTTGTGCCAATTTGATACACTGGTTCACCCGTAGAGAACCTGCCATTTTGAAAAATTTCCATATCCTACCCTTACGTATATAATGTTTGTTTTCTTTTATTCTCCATAACCGCGCCACAACCTCTTGCAATAGAGCGTTTACGGCGTGCTAATCCACCATTGGACAATTTTACTGTAGCAGCTTTTGTATTCTTTACTACTGTTTTGCCTTTTTTCCCTTCGCGTTTTTTCTTTTGCGCGGTTTTTCTTTTTTCGTCTTTCGAAAGACTATTTGCTTTAGCTTTTGGAAGACACCTGTCAGGGTTCTTTTTATCTTTTGAAGTGCCGCACGGGCCTTTGACTTTACCATCGGTTCCAATCCTTACCCATTGCTGGTCTCGCCATTTCTTTAGCTCGCCCATTACTTTTTCGCCTTTTTGCCTTTGCCATACTTAGGATCTTTACAGTATTTAGACGCTGCCATGTTTGCATACGCGGAAGGATACGTATCAAAAGTACGTTTTGCCCATGATTTACCCTTTGCACAAATCTTTCCGCCTGATTTATAATATCTACGCATGAACTATCACCTCATCTTACAGGGTTTAGCACCGCGAGCTTTACCATACCCACGAACTTTACCACCGCCTCCAAACTTTCTAGGTTTGGCGTACGGTCCTTTACCTTCTAACATCATTATCTCGTCTAACAACACTTGGTACATGTCGTCATCAGGTGACAACCCCGCTAGCTGGTCTCTTAATTGTGCAGAACGATTCTTGTTCATAGCATCTTGGCAGGGCGTACACCTTTACGAGCAATGCCCGCCCCTCTTACTTTACCGCCTTTAGCTGCACCTTTAGCTTTACCACCTGCGGCATAACCTTTTTTAACTTTACCGCCAGCTTTCATTTTACCTTTGCCGTCAGCAGCGTAAAAAGGAACCGTATTGCCCTGTTTGTTTTTAACCATTTCTAACTTACCGCCAGCTTTGAAGCCTTTTTTCATTTTGCCGCCAGCTTTAAAGCCTTTTTTCGTTTTGGTGTATGGGGTGCCGCCAGCTTTGAAGCCTTTCTTAGCCATACCACCAGCTTTCATATTTTGTCCTTCTGGCATAGTAAGTGTAGCTGCGTCTGTAGCCTCTCGCATAGCCGCACGATTTCCTCGTGCTACAGCGCCGCCATCGTCTACAGGACGGAGTTTTGGACGTAAGGAGGATGTCATAGGTCTCTTCTTTGGACGCAATGAGGATGCCATTCCTGTTTTCTTCTTAGCAGTAACTCCTGCTCTATCACCTTTTTTTCTAGTCATCGTCAGTCTCCTTATACAAATTGTTAAATACTCTATCTGTATCCCAAACGTAATCTACATCTTCTTTTGAACCGTAGGAATGTTGATTCGGTTTGAAGTCTGGAGCACCTTGCCCTGTTTCAAACCACGCAGGGTGCGTAACACGAACCCGATTATTTGGTAATGCCACCATATTTCCAGTATATTCTCCAGCGTCTAACAACTCGAGTACATGACTTTGTTTGTGTTGTGCGGGATCATCTGCAACTTCACTATCAGTATAATCAACAGTAAAATAGTATTTTGCAGGATAAAACTCGCCATCAACTTTAGCTATCCATGGTGCAGGAGATGCGCGTTCTATTTTGTAAACTGAATGAGTATGGGACATACAATCCCAAGGTTGTGCCATATACGGAGGCAGTTCCGTAGGCCATTCTTCTAACGGAGTATCCGCAACGAGGGCAGTGAGTGGCATACGTGCCCACATAGCTCCGCCATGAACATTCGGATCATCTGTATCGTCAGATTCGCAGCCAGTAAAAATCACTTGGAAACTAAGTGTTCTATTTGGCATTGTGGTTACTGCAACAACCATGGCGTGTAAAAACTCTCCGTGATAGTCTTCTAAATTTTTTGTGTATTCTCTTCGTACCCATGCCTTAAAGTACGGAATACTACTTTGTAGATACGGCATTAATTTCCTTTTTACGTTTTTTAGCTGCAGCTTTCTTACGCTGTTGAGACAGTTTAGAAGGTGGCGTTTGTATTTGTTTTTTCATATTTGCACGACTAATAGCCATTAGCAATTCCACTTCCGTAGACTTTTATTGATACGACTATTTGGATCATTAGCTGTTTTTGCGCTTGTACGGCTTTTTTTCATGCCCTTCATACGAGCGCAAAAAGACTTACGCCGTTTAGCAGCTTTAGAACCTTTTTTAAGTTTGCTAGGTTTTGTGGTGACAGCAGTTTTTAACTTGCTGCCGGGGTTAGCTTTGCGGTAGCTAGCAACACCTTTAGAATTAAGTCCACCAGACTTACTTTTGCCTTCTTTACGTTGCCAAGCAGGGGATTTTACGCCCCCGCCTTTTTTATAATAAACCCGCATGTAAGCACCCTAATTGTAGAACACTGTCATGGCAGTGATGTTTGTTGCTGCAGATATATACACATCAGAAGCACATCTAATACCATCATTAGGAATATTGACAGAATGTGAGTCAGACGCCTTAAAATCCAAATCTAACACTGTACTGCCTCCATTAGCGTCAGTAATTGTTAGCCTGCCCGCACCGCCAGAATCTGTTAAGACTTGTATTTGACGAATACGTGCGGGACCAACCGCTAAAGAACCTGTTCCAGTAACACGTTTTGTTAATACGTCAGAGGAATGACTCATGTATCACCTCCAATTATGATGCGTCTGATGAACTGGAAATACCAAAAAACTTCAGAACAATTACAGTGTCGCCGCCGGGATCGGCTGAGACAACTAACTCAACCTCATCGCCCACAAGCCCAGATACTCCCGTGGTAAAACCAGACATACCAAGAATACCGTTACACCCAAAGAAACCTTTGAACCCAGTGCTATTTAAAGCCACTGAAATACCATCCACATAACCGTCTGTGTCTGCATCTGTACCGATATCAACAAGATTTACATTGTTAGCTGCTGCAGTGGTTACGGCAATCGTTACACCCATGGGTATAAAATTAGCAGGGATGCCAACAGCCCCCTCTTTACCCGTTGTAGCACCGTTTGCTACGGTAATCGTGGCCTCGTAAGTCTGAAGCGTCATAGTGCTAGTAACAAGCCCGCTTGTTGCATCTTTAGTAATGTCTTGAAAACCGTTTTCCGACCTTACTGGGCCGGTAAATGTTGTATTAGCCATGTGAATCTCCTGTCTTGGCTAGTGTCAGCCGCCCAATGCGACTGTCAGGGATTAATTACTTATATCACAAATAAAATAAAAATAAAGGGGGCAAAGTAAATCGCCCCCTTTTTAATGTGGTTATGCTCCGGGTGACCCGAAGATACCCAAGGGATCAGATACCCCAAAAGAATAACGCTCACGTGCTTTATAGCGACTATTGCCTGTGTCGAAGTCTGCATCCATAGATGTAGCCATCGGTGCACGAACAAAGTGCTTCAAGCCGTTTGGAACGTCAGTCATCAAGAACCAAGCATCCGTATCTGTTAGATAATGGTTAACTGAATATCCTTCAGGTACAGAACCATTGTTGCGAAGTGCGTTGATGTCATTATCCGCTGTTCCAACACGACCTTCTGTTTCTAGAAGGCGAGTAGCAACAAATTGTAAGTTTGATGGAATAATCAACTTACGCGGCATAGCTGCAATCAACAACCCACGCTCATCTGTCCACTGACCAATTTGAATAACAGACGCTTCCAAAGAAGTTTCGTTAAGGTCAGCAGCGACTGCTGGTTCGTTTGAGTTAGTTCCACCAGATACTAATGGGTGGTCAGTAGCACACAAGGATTTACCGTCACCATATGTAGTACCAGCGGCAAAAGCGTTATTAAGAACTGCAGCAGCTTTAACCTGCTTGGTATACGCCATAGCACGAGCCAACGCTTTTGTATAACGTGCAGACAAGGAGTCATACAAGTTATCCTCAATAGCTTCCTCAGTAATAGAGAAACCCATTGCGACGGTTTCGTGTGTATAGCGTGCAGTCCACGCTTCTTGAGCATTATCATACTCGATTGCAGAACCTTCATCTTTAACTGGTGCTGCAGAAAAGCCTGATAATTTGGTTTCTTCTTCAAACGAGCGATCTGAAGATTCTGTTTCATAAATTTCGGCGTGCTCTTCGCCGTACTTCGCATACTCCATCCCGAACAAGGCGTTCAGGCCGGGTAAGAGTTCTTTAAGTAACTGGGCGCGTGATATAGCCATAACTCATACCTCCTTATACGCCAGTGGTAGTATCATACTGATGACCAACGTTCCATTTAACGTAAGCCTCGGTAAAACCACCAGATGCGTTTTTGGTTTCCTCAACCAAGCCGACAATACGGAAAGGAAGAGTATTTGTAGTTGCAGACGTATCTGAGATCGCACTACGAGAGTTACCCGAAGCTGAATCACCAGTGTTGTCTACACCCGCGACGTTTGCACCAACATCAGTCTGTGCAAGATCACCAATAGTTGTACCAGAAGATACAACTGCAACCTTAAACAAAAGGTCAGTGGCATCTGCAACGTACGCTTCTATATCCGAAGCAACAGTGCTTGCTGGATAACTTTGGCGAAATACCTTGTAACCAAGGTTAGGGTCTGTATAAGAACAGCCAAGAAAGACACCCACGGGTGTCATAGCAGCATCAAACGTATCACGCTCAATGGTGCCTCCAGTAACTAGTTTAACAGCATCCCCATTGAATATAGCCGTAGCATAACCACTTGCAATTTTAAAGTGGCGAGTTACGCCCACGAAAGGAGAGCCGCTCAACAATTTTACCGGAACGAGTCCATAAGGACCGCTTACTGTAGGATAAGCCATTTTAAGCTCCTATTAAGTTCCGTTACCAAAAGTGACCTTCGATTTCCTCTCATTAAAAAGAGGCATACGAGGATCGTTCTCACGCATGAAGTTGTTGTCTACAGCGTTCATTTGAGACTTACTTTGTGTATCGTAATACTCATTTCGTTCCTGAACTAGTTCTACTGGAGCTTTACAAAGCAATAGGCCACCAATTACCACGTTGTCAGCAAATCGTTCATTTTCGATAGTTACCAACGTAATTTCTGGATGATCTGCTGCCTTTACAGGCTCCCAACCTTCACGCATTTTTGAAGAAACGTTTGTGGCGTCAGTATTACCTTGCGTACTCACGCGAATCCAGCGGTATGAATAACCGTCTTCAGGTGTTGGCGATGGAAGTGTTTCCGGGCGCTGCCAAGACTTCTTACGGACAGTTTTCTCGCGGGCTTGTAATTCACGGTCAATTCGGTTTTCAGCCATTTTGTTTCCTCATATCTATTGCAACCTGTTTGGCGTATTGTTGCGGGGTCAGACCAAGCCTCTTGGCGATTTGCACTTGTGTTTTAGTTAATGTCACCTTCTTCGGCGCAGTACTGCGCGTTGCTGGTGCCACAACCTGTGCTTGCCGCTTCGGCTCCGGGGCTACCTCGACTTCTTCAGTATCCTCGAAATTATCGGGGAACACTTGGCGCATACGAGTGTCGATTCTCTCGTAGTATTCTTCTGTTTGAGGGTTAACACCCTCTTTTTCGAGCTTGTTATGCAACCCCAGCGCAAAGCTCGTCATTTCATCATCCACACCAAACCAAGAATTACTATCTTTCCATTCTAAGGTTCGCTTATCGACTTGTGGAGCCGGGGCGGGTTTAGATACTTCTGGTGACAACTCTACAGGTGTTTCTTCTTCCTGTAAAGCTGGTACTTTAAGATTGTTTAATTTATCGAGTTTAATCTTAGCATCTGATAGCTTATCGTTTGCGTCTAGTACTGCATCGGAGTCACCAGCATCATACGCTGTTTTGTATGCTGTTTTCGCAGCATCTAATTGGGTTTCAGCGTTTTTCTTAGCCTGAGATATAAGTGCTGTCTGACTTTTATTAGTAGACGCCTTTAGCTTCTTATTCTCTTCAAGCAACTGTTGTGTAGCACGTTCAAGCTCTACACTCCTACGCTCCGCCTCCTCTTTCCTACGACGTTCTTCGTGATAGCCTTTAGAGAAATGTTTAATCCTGTTTTGAGCGCGTTCAGAATATTCTGCGAGTTCATCGTCAGTAACATCTACAGGCGCTTCTTTCATTGGCTTGCGCCCGCGATCCGCTTTGGGTGTATCGTCTACAACCTCAACTTCAACGTCGTCTTCCTTTACAGGCGCTTTAGCCTTCTCTGGTTTTGTAGGTTTCTCTTCTTCAACTTCTATTTCTACATCCCCAGAGGAGTTCATTTTCTCCGCACTAGAAGGCTCTACATCAATCTTATCGTCTTCTGTGTCGGGAAATTCAAATTCTACTTTTTGAAAAGCCATTGTACCCCCCTATGCGCGTGTGATGCCACGAGGGTCAGATACAACCGCCTCGATGCTATCATCATTCATTAGACGGTACTCCATACCACCTAGTCTAAATCTAGTGCCTGAGTTCATACGGAACATTACGTAATCACCTTGTTTGCACCACGGCCCGTTGGGAAACCTTTCCTTATCATTATATGCCTGTGGACCCACATCCATAACAAGTCCAATAATAGACATTATGTGGTCTAAGTCTTTTTCCTTTTCTGATTTAAGAACGCTTGACCCTTCATAGGTGTCAGAGGCTTCTGGTAAGGCAATAAGTACTTTGTACCCTGCAGGGGTTGGAAGTTGTGCCTCAAACTCCTGCTCTTCATTTATTTTAATTGCTGCTTCAGTCATTATCATTTTCCATATAGTTACGCGAAAGGTCTTCTACAAAACGTTTGCAGGCTTCAAGACCTCGGATTAAGCCTACAACCTCTCTGTAATCGGCATACTCTTTTGGAGATCCACCACATACAAAGGTGCGTGCAGACGAGATTTCCTCGTCGATATTTTTAATAAGCACGTCAAAGACGGTAGTTGCCATGAATTATTCTTTAGCTCCTTTTTTTGGTTGTGTTATTTTTGCCATCTCCACAGCAGTTTTAACCTGCGCTTCACGGCGTGCTCGGTCCATCTCCACACCTTTTACTTCAGCGTCGATGGCGAGTTCTGTTTTGTCTATGTTAAGCTCCTCTGCTTTAATCATAGCATCTGTTGCGGTCTTGGCTTGCTGTAGTTTGAGTTGCTCTGCTCTAATAACAGCATCTGCCTTATCTTTGGTTTTCTTACGTTCAACTTCTTGTGCTTTAATTTGAAGTTCAGCCTGTTGCATTTGTAACACAGGATCTTTCGCTTGCTCTTGTGCTTTTTTCTGAGCAGCCTGTTTTTGGTGTGTTTGTGTAAGCTGCCTGCCTGCATCAGCCACAAGACGAGATAGTTGTACCTCGACTTCTTCTGGCATCTCCTCGTTTGGAGAAGGTAGCGGAGCACCCAGTTTCTCTTCGATCTGTGAACGATACTGAAACCCAAGATGTTCGGCGATATGAGCCTGCAAGGACGCGAGGATTTGTTTGGCTTGTGGATTCTGCCCAATCATCTGCGCAATCATTGGATCTTGCAAGAACGCCATGTGCGCGGCGATATGCGATTGGTGGTCTTGGTAGATAAACGCTTTCATAGGTTTACCAATCAAGGCATCCATATTCTCACTAACAGGATCAGTTGGCTTCGCGTCTTCCTTGGTAGGCACAATCTTGTCTGCGTTCTTTATACCTAGAACCTCCATCATCTCTCTATGTAGCACAGGTAGATTATATATCTGAGGCGCTTGTTGCGCCATCTGCAGCACTGCTTGATACTGAACAACACGCTGTGCCATTGTTGAAGAGTTTGGATCACTGACGGGTATAACGTCCACCATCATGTAATCCATCTGACGTGCGCTTACTTCTCCTCGTTCAGGTAGATAAGAGTATTCAGTAGGTGCATGTTCAGAAATAATGGTCTTTAGCAGCTTGAACTCTTGTTTCATGGCGTAGTGTACACGCGCCTGAACCGCTGCCATAGGCTTTAACGTACGTTCTAAAAGCGCTAATGTTGTACCTACAGGAGCATTTGCGGACATATCAGAGATGTTTAAGTCTGAAATGGCCCCTAACCTGCGCCCTTCTTGAGTAATACGGTCTAACAAGGTAAGGAGTGTTTGTGATGGCTCTTTATACGGCAGAGTCATAATATTGTCACGAATGCTACCAGATGGTACGTCTACATCCTTAAATTCACCCGGTTCTATAGGCGCATCGTCACCTTTTATACGCAGGCCACGCGTTTTTAGCCCACCCGGTAGGTTAGATAGCGTACCTGCGTCCACCAACTGGCGGATTATAGACGTGCCCGCACGGGAATATCCACCAATAATGTGAATTAATCCTAACCCATAGAACCCAAACCCCGGAACATACGGATAATGTACAAAAAATTGATTTTTTAAGGTTAATGTGTCGTTTTCTTCGTAATTTCTACGTACCGCTAAGACTTCTCCCGACCCACGTTCGATAGTTACAACGTATGGCTTGGGTATGTCCTCTTCATCGTCAATTCCCGGCACGTTCATCTCAACATGACACTCGTATAACGCATACCTACTGTCATCAGTAAGGCTATATCCACCTTCTTCAGCCTTTTTCTCTTCAATATCAGAGTGATACGGTTGTGGTTCGCCTAATTCTGTCTCTTTATAGAACCCACCAGCCTGAAGTTTCATCATTTCGTTCTTAGTTTTACGCATAACGTGCGTAACTCGCTCGGCTGTCTCTAAATGACTTGCTCCATAAGGCACAATTACGTCTTCTGCTGGTATATACACAGATACTTGTCGCCCCATATTAGGGTCGAAGTACACTTTTTTGAACGCAGACCCTGCTAGACCAAGGCTATAGAGCATTCTTTCGTGTTCTGAACGGTACTCAACCATCCGTTCAGTGATTTCGTAGTTCATATCTGCCTTTACACGCTCGGCAGCTTCAGTTTTATCCTTAGTTTCGTCTCCAAGTATCTTAACTTTCACAGGTCCAGCGGCTGGAAACGTCTCAGACATGGTTTCTGCTTGGAATCTTATGGCTGCTTCAGCAAGAATTGTAGAAAACACACCACACGCGCCATCCCAAGGCTGAGTTCGCTCCTCATATTTGAAGCCTAGCACGTCTAAACCTTGTACATACGCCTCTACCCAGTCTTTCCGACTGTCCATATCAGCTTCAACTAGCCCAACTAGATCATCTGACAGCTCGCGGAGGTCGCTATCTTCCATAAAATCTGCGAGGTTGGCATTAAAATCTGCCATATCAGCGATTCCGGCGTCAGGAATTAAAGTAACTTCCATGCTTCCATCGCTTAGTGTGACTGCTTCGGGGTCAACAATCTCAATATCTAGATCAACTTCCTGACCGCTTTCCATTTCTTCGTCCATCCCGAGCGGAGGAGAAAATATTCCTTTTTCAATAGCCATAGCTTACCTCTTAATAATAGCCGCCCCGGCGCTGTTTAAAATATTGCATTTCCTCTGGTTCGTCGGTGGGCAGGCGGATAAACCCTCCATTGCGAAAACGCATCAATGCCATCACTGTAGCATCAACTAAGTCATCATGCGACATAAAAGGAAACCCCGCTATCTCCTCTACGACCTCTTCAGCCCATCGGGTCTCTGGAACCCAACATATTTCTGACGCCACAATGTCTGCCACTGAGTTTAACCGTGCAAGCTTATCTCCCGAACCACGGTGCGGTGTAAACTCTTGTACGGGTATACCCATGCGGCGCATCTCCTGATAAAGCGCGGTACCCGCACTCTTCTTCTCCACAATAAACGCATCTGGCTCCCATTCGTCGTAAGAGTCCATTGCAACACGTTTAAGCTCAGGAAATTCCATACGCTCTTTTATACTATTTAACAATATTATATTATGTGCCCCGGTCTCTTCGTTGAGGAACACACCCCAAGTTGTTATAGCAGTAAAGTCAGCGCGGTTGTGTGTTTCTGCCGCTGCGTCCAACGACATAATAACATATTCACATGTGGGAGGGTCATCCTTCTCCCATATCTGCCACCACTCACGTTTAATGAGCGCAGCTTCTTCGGCGGTAGGCTGCTGTTGATACTGAGCGTTCCACTGAAACACAGGCATAGAAGCTTTTGTACGCTCAAGTGCCTCCATATCAAAGAACTCAGGCCATAACGGCTTATACTCTACCTTCTTAGTCTTCTTGTTTGTAACGTCTAGTATAGCAGGAAACTCAACCACATCGTACTGGTCAGCCTTATCATTCTTTGCCATGTCCCTTGTTACACGACCCGTAAGGTCGTCGAGGTGCCAACGTGTCTGGATGATCGCAACCCGTCCACCCGGCATAAGACGTGTCCGAGCGCCGAACGTAAACCACTCATATGCGCGATCAAACACTTCGAAGTTACCGTTCAACACATCTTGCTCTGAATGAGGGTCATCCACTAGGAGGAGGTCAGCACCTCGACCCGCAATGGAACTACCAATACCACAAGCAAAATATTCTCCCTTGTGGTTTGTGTTCCACCTCCCCGCAGACTTACTATCAATAGCTAGCGAGACTGTAGGAAATACTTCTTTATACGCATCTGTTGCAATCAGGTTTCTAACCTTCCGCCCAAAATCCACCGCCAGATCAGTAGTGTGTGACACCATCATGACCTTCTTGTCGGGGTTTCGACCAAGAAACCAAGCTGGATAGAAGATAGAGACCAACTGTGACTTACCATGACGTGGTGGCATGTTAACACAGATCCGGTCTTTCATACCTCGCTCAATGTCCATGAGCATGTTTGCTAGCAATCTGTGGTGCCTACCTACAATATAGTTAGAGTCCATCTTCTTACAGAACGCTAACAAGTCATCATAAGACGCTTGGTTTGCATTTCGCGCGGCAAGCTCATCAACCATGCGGTCTATCTCAGCCACTTCTTCTGGCGTGAACGCGTCGAGGTTACTGAGCATGTGCTCAATTTCTTCCTCAGTAAAGTCCAACACCTTATTCATCTACTAACCCTAGTTCCTTATCCACATCTATAAAGTCTGCATCTATCACCACCGCATCTTCTACATGTTCTATAGGTTCGGTTAACTTTTGTAACTTCTTTCGTAGCTTCTCTTTCAGATCATCTGTCGTCTGATGCGTAATTGTAACTTCGCTTTTCTCTGCAAACAGCCCCACATCACTTATCTTACCCAACAACTCCAACGCTTTTATTCGTACTCGCGGGTCAGGGTTCTCTGTCTCCAGTATAAGTTTGTTTGTAACTAGATGCCTTACAGTCACAGCAGAATCGACGACGCTCCGACCAAACTCATCTAAGATACCATGTGTCTGCTGTATCACTGCCGGGGTAAGTCTGGCTGCACGTTTATCTGTAACAGCTTTAGATGTCTTATCAGGATCAGCAGCATAGGACACAGCTAGTGCAGCGGCGGTATCTCGGTCTTCGTCGGTAGTATTTACGTCCAACCCATGGACTGAAAGAAGCGAAATAGTCTTGGCACACGCTGCAGCGCGGTCCTTTAAATCTATTTTTGGCGCTCGTTTGTCAACTGGCACCCCAGTTTCTGGTGTTATATGTAGCGTCATCTCTTATCGCAGGCTAGTTGCCGATGTCACGACCTTACTTCTTAAAATATAATTTCGCAAGACTCAGTAGCGTAGCAAAAAATTTTTTAGGTGGGTACTTATTTTTAAGACGGGGGGTGTTCCTGTGTACGCCGCCGGAGGTGGATCGGCGATAAAATGCTAAGCCTTTGATTTTATTTAGTTTTTTATTGGGCTGACGTGGCGAGATGCGATTTATTTGTGTGAATTAGTAATACATAAGGAAGTGTGGAATCCTAAACAGTCAAAGGCGGGGTGGGGGTGGGGTATGAGTAGCGTTACAGGATTTTTGTTAGTGGCCCACTAACAGAATTGTAGATAGTGACAAGTACTATCAAGTATTATTATCTGGGCATTATCTATTGTTAGTGCCGCACTAACATGACATAAGTTGTTTATCGGCAAACAAATAAGACCGATATAACGTCATATGAAAGGTTTATACCATGACAAACAATACTTCTACTTGGGCTGTTGAAGCCTCACTTACTGCAATCACTGCTGCTGTTGTAGCGCGTCGTACTGCTGATAGTAAACTTGAGAGCTGCATTGATGCGCTTGCTGCAAATGGTGCATTGTCTACTGACTTCATATCACCTGATAGTAAAAAGGTGCGCAAAGATGGCAAGGTATCGACTGCCACCAAAGATGACTATAACAAGGCACGCGGTGCGGTAGTCGCGGGATTTACCAAGGCTGTACAGCAATTGTTAGACAAGCCTACTAAGTCGTTAGAAGATATCGACAAGGCTAACAAGCGATACTGGCAGCAACAAATTGGCGCAAGACTTGGCGACTTTCACGACGGTCTAGCCAAGCGTGAGGCTGCTAACACGCCCGATACCCGCGAGCCAAAAGTAGTCAAGGCTGCAATCGAAAAGCTTGGTGATGCAATTGATACCGCCGAGAAAATACTTCAAGGCGATGGCACATTTCCAGATTGGTTTGATGTGCCAGAGGCAACAGCGGTAATCAAGGCTTTCCGCAACAAATACAAAGTGCCT
>Ga0181369_1000017_pt1 | contig 47574 bp, 60 predicted proteins | sample LowvirmetaG_8_FD_130088 | JGI IMG/M metagenome (GOLD analysis project Ga0181369, IMG submission 130088) | Marine viral communities from the Subarctic Pacific Ocean - Lowphox_04 viral metaG | ecosystem: Environmental > Aquatic > Marine > Oceanic | place: Subarctic Pacific Ocean | collected... | reverse complement strand
GTACCTTCGGCAACATCTGTTGTAGTTTTAGTTGCAAGTCTGACATCGAAGTCCGAATCAAATCCAGTAAATGTACCAGAGAGTGTTGCATTGATATTACCTGCAGCAATATCTTTGTTAAATTCCCACTTGTCAGATGTCGCATTATATGTTATATTAGCATTAGCACCGTTTACGGTAATACCTGCACCGTCTGCTTCTGCACTATCTGAAGCACTGTCTGCGAGTACAATGTTTTTATCATTTATAGTTACGGTAGTTGAGTTTACTATAGTTTGTGTACCGTCAACTTGCAGGTCACCTTTGATGACAACTTTACCAGTATTATCTCCAACTGCGGCAGGATCAATAAAGAACGTTTCAGGCCCTGCAATGTAACCACCGATTACTAAGTTTGAGTCGATATGGAGAGAACCGACCATGGAATCTGATTGGTCTGCTCTTAGGAATTGTTGTCTATCTAATCCGTCAAGTTTGTCTGCATTTATTCCAAGTCCGTCTACGAATGCTTTGTCAACATCATTGGTAATAATATTAGAAACATCAACTGTATCTAATATCGCAGGTGGGTTTGTAATATTATTGAAATCTAGGTAATGGGCAGGTAACTGTCCTCCTAGTTTTTCTGCATTAGATGCAAGTGTTGCAACACCAACTGAATCATTCTGACGTGCTTGAACATAATCTGAATCTATGAGTGCGATTGTTCCTGCAGAGTCTAATTGAAACGGAGCCCAATTACTTGCAGCGTTTGGTAATTCACCTGTGTTACTATCTCTGTGTTGACCTGAACCTAATTGATATTTGTAGTATCTGTCTGCTTCAAATCCACCATGTGCGTTCTTAACATAGACTACCATCCCATCTTGTAGTCTTTGTCCGTGTATTCCTACTACAGTGTCACTATCTACACCACTTACATAACGTAGTCCACCTCTTATCTCTGTGTCTAATGCAATGGGATGATTGGAACTAGGACTCCATGTTCCTGGCCATTGGTTTCTTGTAAGTCCGTTATAATTGGGCATTAGCTAATACTCACATAAGTGTTGCCAGGCTGCAGAGTGATACCGTATAAATTATAGGTCTCTGCACTGTAACCTGCAGGTGGTGAATCTGGTTCCAAATCTAATGTGCCTGTTACAAATGCAACATCACTGAGTAGTGATGAACTAGCACCAGTTTGAAATGTTGTTGGTTGTGACGCTGCACTCCTTACCATAAACCAAAATGCACGAGGTGTCGCATTTGGATTATTAACAAAATCTGTAAAGTTTTTTGTTTGATTTGATAATTCGTTGACTGCAGATTCGAATTGATCACCATTAACCACCTCTGCTCTGGTAGGTGGTAATCCTGTACTATTAGTAAAAATCCACAGTGTGGGATATGAGAAGTTTGCATTTAAAGAGGTGTCAGATGCAGTATCAGTTGCTCCATATGTAGTTGTTGCAACACCTGGCGGTCTTCTAAATTCTGTGCTCACGGCTACCTGTCTCCCCCCACCGTTGTCTTTGTGTATTGGTGTTGTAAATGTCAATGTACCAGATCCAGTAGTACTAGTAAGAGATCCTCCAGTACCAGAAACTGTATGAGTAACATTAGCAGAAGATGACATGTTAGTATGGTTAACATTATATGATGTAGAAGTATAAGTCTCAAGGAATTGTTTTCCATTCAAGTTACTCATACTGATTGTCACGTTTGGTGTTTTCCATGAGGTACTGAATGATGCAGTTGTACCGAAGTCTGCACCTTGATCATCCGCAAATGTAATTGTTGCAGAAGAAGTTCCACCCGATAAACCTGTGTTATTATCTCTCACTGCCGCACCAGATGCAGAGTCAAACGTAAATGTCTGTGTCCAATCTACACCACCTGCAGGAGTTTGACTTTTAGCACCTGCATTGTAGTTACCTAATACCTGACCAACATATGCATTTGTCTGTGTAATTCCAGAAACATTATTGATAAAACGTGTTGGAAAGTCTGTTGGGTTGTCTATCGATACAGAAAACTGTGTTGCCTTTTGGTCAAAGTTTAGATTAGTCTGTCCAGTTGCAACAAGTATTGGACTAAACTGTGCAACCTCGATACGAAGTTTATCACCAGTAAAGTTCATTTCTCGTATTGTATATACTTCTAGATCAGAGTCAATATAATTTGTTGCAGTTCTATATTGGTCTGTCGCACCACTCACTGTCCATGTAATACCTGCCTTGTTCCCATCATTATTGAGAATGTTGGCATCATATAGTCTGGTAGAGAATGCTCCACCATCTGCAGTGTTGATTGTAAAATCACCTGTAGCAGAATCCATAGAGGTTGATGAAACCCCTGCGACTGTTACTGTACCTGCAGAATCTAATTGACCTTGTGCATTAACTGTAAATACTGGAACCTCAGATGCAGAACCGTATGTCCCTGCAGTAACTCCTGTATTTGTAATATTGATTGTACTAGTGGCAGAATCATATGTAATCCCTGTACCACTTGCAAGTGCTTCGTCTAAGTCGGAGTCAAAGTTTGCTTTTGTGTAAACCTGTTCAACGTCAAACTGGAACACACCAGTTGCAGGATCATAAGAAAGATCTCCTGCCGCACTTACCGCATGTCTTGCGTCACTGTCTGCACGTGATGATGAATATACCGCATCATTACTGAGTGAGATCTGACCAGTAGAACTGTCATAACCTATTGCACCTGCACCACTTAAATGTGCACGAACCTCTGCGGCACTAGGGCCTGTATATGTAAATTTACCTGTGGCAGAGTCATATGTAAGAGATCCATCTCCACCTGCGTCAACGAGATTGATTACATCTCGTACACGTTGTATAGTGTAATATAGATTTGTACCTTCCGCAACATCAGTAGTTGTCTTGGTTCCTAATGCAGTATCAAACCTCGTGTCTGTATAATATAGGTTTGTTCCCTCTGCGACATCAGTTGTTGTCTTTGTTCCAAGTCGAACGTCAAAATCTGAATCATGTCTTGTAGTAGTATAATATAGGTTATCACCTTCTGCAAGATCTGTAGTTGTTTTCGTTGCAAAGTCAGAATCAAACCCATCATATCTACCTTGCAGTGTGTCCGCTGTTACAACAAGTCCACTAATATTTCTATTGAACACCCATGAGTTTATTGAACTCTTCCATACTATCTGTGCTCCTGAACCACCAATTATAATACCAGATGAATCCGCCTGTTCAGGAGTAGTAGCATTATCTGCTAATACAATACTCTTATCGTTGATTGTTAATTCTGTAGAATTGATTGTTGTAGTAGTACCATCAACCTGTAAGTCACCTTGAATTATAACTTTACCTGGCGCACCGATTGGTGTCGGATCAAGAGTCAATGTTCCAGATGTGGTACTAATAGTATTACCATCGATCTTTACATTGTCGATTTCTATCGATGAAAGACCTGTTACATTTGAATCGAGATAGATGTCAACTTGTGCACCATCTGCGAGATCATAACGTTTTGTATTGACGTTGTAACTACCTTTGATCTCAAGTCTATTACCCGCCTTGATGTTACCTGTGCCCTCAAGGTTCTCATCTGCATTTGCATGAAGTAGATCTAAGTTATCAACGTAATCTTTGTTTACACCATCTGTACCTGCAAGAGGTGTCGCAACATCTGTAAGTCTATCTCCCCCAAAACTTACAGTACCATCGAAACCTCTGAGTACTAGTGGGCCTTGTGTTGCGGCAAGAGTTGCGTCCGTAAACTCAAGATCGTCAATATTTAATGTACCAGACTGAGTTTCAATCTTTCCATTTGCATCAACGATAAGTGCTTTGCCACCTTTGAGTTTACCAATCGGCGCACTTAGAAGTTGTGTAAAGTATTGACCACCAATAGTTACATATTCACTAGCATATCCATTTGCTTTTGGGCCTGGAGTCCCAATACCAATGAATAGTCTATCACCACCATCAGAGTCACCTTCAACATAAGAATATCCCATTTCCCCAATCTTGAGGATGTTGAGACCTTCCTTACCTTCTAGTGTCGCTGTACTAGAGGATGTTTTTATTTTAAATATATTTGCCATTAAAAAGTCCCTGCATCAAACTCTAAACCATCTGGTTCAGTAGTTGCTTCGAACTTCCCTGATGCTATGTTAAACTGAAGAATTGCAAAGTTACTATTCCCAGATAAATCTACATCTGTTAAATCACCAATACTTTGTGCCTGTGCACCAGTTACTTTTCTAACTGGAGTACCAACTGTAATTTTTCGGATATGTGTTTGGACTGGAGGAATTTCTGACATTATGTTACCGATGGGTTAGCTCGTATCTTTCCTTCAAGGACTCTCTCAACCACTGTTGATCCATTGGAGTCAACAAAAGAGATTTCCACATCATAAACGTAGTTACCGACACGAAGTGCGTTAGTTTGTATGTTTGTCAAGGAAAGAGTTACTACACCATCAGTAGGTTGTATTGCTACGGAGAAGTCAGTTGTGTCAGCAGAATCGGAATTGTAGTTCCGTTTCATTTTAGCTGCAGCAGAATAATTTGAAAGATCCTTTGGATTACCACTAAGGTCTACAAGTTCTAATTGTACTGCGATATCCGACCCGATGTCGAATGTAAATTTTTCGTATTCTGCCATTTCCCAATCCGATACTAAGTAACTCGTGCATCATGTTACGTTTATTTATAACGATTAGGGTTTTGACGAATAGTGTTTCCATTCTGTTGGTTTATTACTTGAGTGCGTAAAATGTACAAACTTTATATCTTCGTGAAATTCACCCATCCACACATAGTCATTACCAGAAACTTCTTTATATTTCTGAGTCATGTTCCATTGCCATTTATCATATTGGTAGTCACTGTCTTGAAATTTGGTTTTCCATCTGGTAAACCATGCAGAAGGAAGAAGTTTTATATTTAATTTTTTATTGACCTGATCAAACACAAAATACTGTTCACCGTTTACAGGGCCTTTTGTGATACCGTTGTTAATATAATACTGTTGCCAATAGTCTACATTTGACATAAACTCATCATATATGTATCTACAATCTTTTGGATAGTATTTGAAGAATCCACCGTTTAGTGTATACTCTGGATTACTGTCTCTCCACCAGCCTGGCATACATGCAAACTCGCCTGGTTCTATAGGATATTCAAATACTTTTTTATAGTCGTTTGTAAGTATAATGTCAATATCCATCACACATACTGGTTCGTCTATGTCAAGAGACATGCCATACATTTTATTCCATTGAAGGGTGACATCTTCTCTTATGGGTTCTCTTACCCATATAAATTCATATTCAGGTAATTTAGATTCTAAGTATTCTTCATACTCAGGCCCGTACTTATCACCGATCCTTACAGCAATTATTTTCATTCTGGTTTTCTCTCAGTTGACATTCCCTTATAATTAGCAGCGTCTTTTATATCAGATTCTTTTTGACCATATATCCAAAAACCAAATGTATCAGGATCTATTAAGTACACCTTTTTTGTATTTTTTTCAACCATAAAATTTCTAGGAGCCATATCATGATGAAACCAAAATCCCATATCAGGATAAATTTTACTAGGTCGTGGATTGTTTTTAGCATAAGTTGCTATGCTTTTCATAATGTCACATGCTTCTATAAAACAATCTAAATCTAAATTACGTCTCAGTATATCTCCGTCAATCCATTGCATATAGATTCTTCTTTTTTCATATCCATATACCTCAACTAGTCTAGGTTCATATTCTCTCAACTTTTTATATTCATCTAACCAGTCATCATCTATATTCCAACTAATTTCTTTCCAAAACATATCTCCCATGATACCATATTTACTTGCGTCTTTCCAATTCTTTTTTCCAGGCCACATATGATCAAAAAAATTATCTGGTAAATTATTAGGTAGTTTACTCAACTAAACCTCCATCATAACAACCGAATGCCCATTTTTTTTCATGACACCAGTAACATTCTTTACATGGTTCAGTAAAATAATTTGTTTCTTTTTCAAAACCTATACAAGACATTGTAAGAGGGAATAAATCATCCATTAAATTAAATTGTTTATATAGATCAGAAACGAACTTTTTATCTACGTTAACAAAGGGTCTATAATGCATCTTACCTGATTTTTTCCACGTCTCTTCTTTGTACGTTTTATTTCTTCTAGGTTCAGCAACTTTATCAAAACCAAGTTTTTTTTGCACCTCCATAGGAGGATTAGCAGTAATACCATGTATCGATAGTTTTATATCATATTTTATTCTAAGTTTGCTTTTTAAATCTTGGGAAGCAAATGCTTTAGAATACCCCTGAGCTGTAGGTAAGACAGACTTATCTTCTATTGCATCCCATTCTTTTTTAGCATAGTATAATGTTATGGGATCTAAACTATCGAATTTATATTGCTCATGTATAATTTCTACATTAGGAAATTTATTTTGCATAAAACCTACGATCTCTGAAGCATACTCACCTACCCATGGATCTTTGTGTTTGTCAATTCCTGTATGACAAATTATTTTCCATTCTGGTTTTATCTTACAGAGTAAGTATAAGATCATCGCAGAGTCCGTACCACCTGATAATGCTAAAAACACTCTATCGAATGTTGATGTATCAAACTCTAAGAATTTAAGTTTTTTTCCATTCGCTTTCAGCAACATATTTGGGATTCCATTTTGGCAATTTAAGATCTGCTACACAAGAACAATAACTTGTAGATCCGCATAGTTTAGGTTCATCGTACAATTCCCAATCATCTGTCATTTTTCCTATCACCTGTTTGTGACACCCTCCAACACCTCTTTTTATTATCTCGCCTTCTATGCATACAGATATGTAACCTACAGAGCAAACCCAATCTTGCAATGCCCAAAGTTGATTATTTTTTATTTCCTCAAAATGTCTAATTGGTATTTTGTTATCATCTTTGTCTAGGACTGTAATAAGTGGCCCTCTTCCAGTTTTTCTTATGTGAGAATTATTCATATCCTCAATTTGTTCTTCTTCGTATACTGTTTCACCAGTGTACTTAATATAATCTCTATGCAACCTAGAGTTTATTTTACGACTTACATGATGATCTCTTTCATAAAACCTTTCTAGGACTTTTATCTGATCGTCATATATATCAGGATCCATCACTTGATTTATTGTCACTCGACATCCAGCGTCTTTTAAATAATCTAGTTTATCAATAAATTTTTCTACCTTTGCAGGTGTGTCAACATATTCTTGATGTAATGAACTAGTAATAACTCTGAAGTCATATTTTTCTGTTCTTCTTATAAATTCTTCCCACCAAGGCATGTTATGAGATAGATTAGTAGTAATATTAAAAGTTGCTCCCATATCAGGAGTGTAACTCAATATTCGTTCTTGAAAGTCTAAAAAGTTAGGATGAAATGTTGCTTCACCACCTGACCATCCCCAGTTGATAGATTCTATTCCACGTTTTTTCATAAGTGGTATAACTCTATCGATAGTTCTATATGCTAAGTCTTTATCTACAAAATCTTTTTTATTGGTATGAGATGAAGGCCAACAATAAGAACAAGCATAATTACAAAACCTGTTAGGTTGCCAATACACCTCTCCTCGTTTCATATCACTGAAAGCGGTTGCACTCATATATTTTAAATCTGAGTTTTTCATCTTCCTATTACCATAAACCTATTCATTCCGTTACTAAGTTTCTTCGTACCCATATATTTAACATCTACTAAGTCGGCCTGTTCTGCTAACTCTTCTGGATCTTTTACACAATTTATATGATCGTCATATTCATCATTATCTGTAGATTGTAACACACACAAAGGTCTTGAAGTTGTAAAATTTCTTTTTAAAAGATCTTTCATATAATACATATGTTCACATGATGTGTTTATTAACAAGTCAACTTCCCCTTGGTAACGTTGTCTTCCTTCTATAGGTTGATACACTGAAAATAAATTTCTATTACTACAATAATACTTTTCATCGTCTTTGTATTTTTTATTAAATTTATAACTTAATGTCTTAGAGTCTTTATCTATATCGTAATTGCAAACAAACTGAGCATTAAAGTTTTCAATCAAGATATTAGTTAATACATGACAATACCATCCACCTATCACTGCTACATTATTAAATTCATTTTGAATTTTATTTAATTCATTATTTAACCATAGTTTACTTTCAAGTTGAGATTCTGTAAAAGAATCTAATACTCTTTGAAACAGATGTGGTTTTTCTTTATGCACATAGTTTAATGATCTCATCCAATTATTACTAATAAAAGGTGTATACTTAATATAGTTCATCTATCTCACTTATGTCATTCATATCTTCATCGATTCCCGAAGCACTATTATTAAATAAACATATCATATGGTCTTTTCTTAATTTTTTTAATTCCATATCTTCCCCATATATATTACCTTTATACCAAGAATATATCATACCTTTTGGATAACCACGAAAAAATGATTCTTCTTCATCATGCACATCATAGAAAAAGTGATTAAAATAGTTATCAATAGTTCGATATGTAAAAAAAATCATAGGTGCATTTTTTCTTATATTATCATAAACCCTTTTTAATTGCAGGCCGTTCCATCTAATCACTGAAGAATTTAATGGAGTTGATTTTAATTTACCATAATTCTTTTGACAGTTCTCGATACTATTCCACCACCCCCTTACGATATATGGTTTATCCATAGGTAGTTCCCATAGTGGATCTATAGAATTGTGTATTAGTACGTCAATGTCAAAAAATAAAAACTCATCATCAGATGATTCATCACCGAATATTTTAGTTTGGTCAAACATATAACATTTTCTATATGCCCAAAAGAAATTCTTCTCTGGAATATAGTGTTCGTCCATCCAAGTCGGTAACTGAATGTCATATTCTTTTTCTGGTTTGTCGGTGAGACAGTAAAAATTAAAATCGTATGAGCAGTGTTTTTCTACTTGTTGTTTTAATTTTTCTACATGTTCAGAAGTATACTTGTCACCCCACTTTACACATAATATATTTTTCATTAAATTAAATTTCTAAGAATAACTTAAATGCTTCCTTTGCTGAATTTGCTGTACGTATACCTGATTTTACTTTTTTCTTTTTACTTTTTTGTACACTTTCATGTTCAAATAAACTTAATTTAAAAGTAAATAAATCTTTAGAACTCATCGGTTTATTTAGATACTTATAAAGTCCCTCAATAAATTCTTTAGAGTCATTTTGATTTACGACTGATACAAAATCATTATTTCGTTTTGCTATTTCAAGTACTTCAAGTTCATAATTTTCTCTTTGTAGTTTTATTCTTTCCCAAGTTCTTTCATTGAGCCAGTCTTCACTAACACCAACCATTTCTAAAAACTTTTTGTGAATCTCTGGATCTTTATCAACCTCAATTATATATGGTCTTAAAATACTTTTATTCTTATTATCTATCCACTCAGTTTTTAATGTTGTTCTTTCATTGTTTATGTAATAAGCATCTGAAAATTCGTGATCATCAATCATGTTAAGTCCTGTTTAATCTTAATGTATATGTTTGAGCGGCGACTGCAGTTCCATCTGGAAATTCTTGAGCACGATAATCGTCTGCATCTACAAAGAGAGTATTATGAGCTCCAGATCCATTCAGTCTTGTATCTACCATAGATGTGCCTTTTGCAACACCAGTTCCATTTATACTGTAAGTTAAAGTATTACCTGTACCATCGAATACTTGTCTTCTAATCAATTTGCACATTAAATCAAAAAACTCAGCAGTAGTCATTTCTCTTAATCCGCCTGGGTTAGTTCTACCATTACCTGTATAGTCTATTACTAGTGGTAGTTTACGAGTGACAACGACACCATTATTTTTAAATAACCTATAGGTTGTTTGAGTAGTTGCACTTCCCTGTTGAACAGTACCATCTTCCCCTATATTTGCCGCCGTTATAGTTGTATTTGCACCCATGTCGGTTATAGTGTCAATAAACACAACACCTAAATTGCTACAGTTAGTTTCAGAAGAGTTCGTACTAATAAAATATGTACCACCTGCAAAGTCAGAAGTTGTCCCAGATACTATGTTATCAATTACAGGATCTATGAATGTGTCTAGAACATCTTGAAAAGTCATCTCTCTTATGACATCATCTGATTCCATGTAAACAGGTTTTGCAGTCCAAGTATCCCAGTCACTAGATGTAAAACCATTAGAAGTGCTAGATGGATTTAATCTAGATTGGTCTATTTTATCAAATGTCTCATGAGTAAAGGATGTAGGTTCTGGAGTAGTTGCTTCATTTGCAAACTCAGCTGCACCATCATCAACTGCGTCTTGGTTACCTGTAGTTTCAACAGAAGCACCAGATTGCATACGAGTGTCTGTCATAGCATCAAGAGAACCTGCACTTGATACAAAATTTAACTTGACTCCACCACTATTATTACTAGCATCAGCATAACACCTAGCAATAAACTTGTGTATATTGTCTCGTTCAGTATTTGTAAATTCTCTTATTGCTTCTGAATTTCTTATTAGAAGCGCTCTTCGAACTGTCATTACGGTACACTTGTTGTTGATGAGGTTGATAGGAAGAAACCAGATATTACTGCAGTACCAGCTTCATTTTTTACTGTGAATAGTTTTAGATTATCTAATGCTCTCTGCACATTACCTGCATCATCCATGTACAAGGTGGTGACAAATGTATTCTCTATTGTCGCCATGTCAAAGTACGCAGAGTCTGCACTAAGAGTATTTGTTGTTAATGTATTAATGTGTGCACTATCTGATAACAGATTGGGTGCTCTTAATCTTTGTATAGTTGCAGAGTCTATAAGTGCGGAGTCTATTATTGCTTCAGAAACTGTCAGTCTTTCAATTCTTGCACTGTCAACCATTAAGAAGTCAACGTCTAGATTTTTAATAAATGCGGAATCGATAGTCGCACTGTCTGCAATAAGTTGACCTGCCCTCATTAAAGCGAAAGACGCTGAGTCACAATTGATACCCTGCATATGCAAAGGCCCTGCAGATTCACCAAACAATCTCCTGTTAATAGAGTCTGTCAAATCACCAACTCTATTCAGTGCACTTACTACTGTATTATCAGCACCTGAGAAAGTAGAATCTAGATCATCCAGATCTCCAATAAAATCGGATATCTGGTTGGTCTTGGTCATAAATGTACCAACTGCGTCTGTTAAATCTACTGTTACCTTACGTGCCATTTTTTACCTCTAACACTATATATTAACTAGAATCATCTAGAAAATATGCACCAAATCTATCTACACTATTTTCGTTTTCGATTCTAAATTTCTTTACTAATCCGACATAACCGTCACCATCCATGCGTAATTGATTTATAGCAAGTTCATTAAAGGTGGCATTTTGCGCTGTAAATGCATTACTGAATAAATCTTCTACGTCTGTATTACCTGTCACACGTGCAGTGTCCGAATGCATGTTGACAGCGTGTAAGTTTGTTATTCTTGCACTATCAATTTCTGCAGTACCATTTTGATCGTGAGGTGATGACATACCACCAATTCTTACACGATCATAAATGAATGCACTGTCATTAACGTCTAAAAAGTTACCAACCTTTGCCACATTCATGTGTGCACTATCACACACAAAATCGAATGCGTGAGTGCCTGGAGAGTCACCTAACCAATGCGGTTTATCGTTTTGATTGAAGTTGGGGCCTGGCATCGCATCATCAGTATTTAATATCTGATCGACTCTCAGTATATTTCTAATGTGAGCAGACTCACCATGAAAGATTGCCGTTACTGGTTTGTTTCCTGCACCAGATGATATTGGTTCACCTGCCTCAAAGAATAAGAAGTGAAGACGATCCCCAATTTGTGTTGAAGAATTTAGTGCAGCGACAAAACTTGAGTCTTGTTTTTCATCTGGATTAGGATAGAATGGATTGGAATCAAAAACCTGACCTAGATCATCCAGATCACCTAAGTAGTCGGACATCTGTCCAGTCTTGGATTTCCAAGTACCGATAGTATTTGTTCTTTGTACGGTTACCTTACGTGCCATTACAACTTCTCTAAAATTTGTTTCATCATATCTTTGAGATCGGAAACATCTTGTTTTAGATCATCAATCTCTTCTTGTTTTTTCTTCCATGCCTTTTTACGGGCTCTTGCTGCTCTTATTTCCTCAGTACTGGTATTCAAGACTACTCCACGTTCATCTTTCACTAAACCTTCATGACCATCAATTCTTCTATGTTTCATTATACACTCAATGCGATTACTCTTAAATCCTTTATACTTGGAACCTGTGCAGAGTTAGTAGAAGTCATAACAATTTTTAATTGAAACTTTGTAAAGGCAGGAACGTTACCTGCTTGTCCACCGATAAGATATTCGTACTCTCTGAATGTGTCTTTGTTCGCATCTGGGGGGTTATTAGATGATGATGTTTGTTTAACAAAGTCAACAGCACGAATATCTGTACCTTCATCACAAGTTCTATAATAAAGATCTATCCCTGCAGGTTTTGGTCTATTCGCGGCAAGAATAACTTTCAACCCAACTGCAGTCTCTGCAAGAGTTGTTACAGTTGTAATATGTTTAGATGGGCCAGATGATCCTAATGGAGTAGTTTCTGATACAAAGTTTAGTGGAACATTAAATCCATTAGTCGCGGCAGAATCTTGATTATCGATTACATTATCGATCAATGTCAATGAACATCTCTGAAGATCGATGACAGGAGATACTGTATCAATTGCAGTAGTCATCTTGATTTCCATTTCTGCAGTCGCCGCACCTACCGCAATTTCTGCATCTGCAATAGAGTCTGCAGCAATAACATAAGGATGTTCTAGTGCAAAGTTATTTTTATTCAAACTTATACCTGTGAAACCTGCGTCTACTGTATACGGTGTTTCTACACCTGCAAATGATTTACCACTAGTACCTTTGTAGGATGCATATAGTTCAGTTCCATTAGGTCTTAGGTTTGTTACAAAAGGCCATACAATAGAGTATGGAATGTTCTTCGTACTTTGTATTATAGATCCTCCACCTACTTCATCAGAGTCTGCAGTATCGTTACTAATTTTAAATTGAAAACCACTTGCGTCAATCGCAGTGATACTATGATCACCATTAATCTGGTTTGCAGTAAATCCACCAACAGAATTAGAACCTGTTATAGAAACAGTATCACCTATTTGTAATCCATGGTTTGTGTGATACACTCTGACATCACTATCATTTTCGTAAGTTCTGATAGGATTGGAGTTCAACAGTTCACGAGGAACTGAAGCATTTTTTAACTTGACAACTGGTAGAGTTTTGGTAGTATCAAATACCGCACGAACAATATCAAACTTCAGATCTTGTTTCTGATTTGCAGAGAAAGTTGCACCATTTTGAGAATAGAACAGACTACCTAAGTTGGGATTCAAACTGACACGTGCAGAAGCAGAACCAATAATCTGATCATCGATTTCAGATATAAAGATCTCGTACTCTGGTGTTTCTGCGTAAACCACAATAGCATAGTCTGTGAGACCATCTAAGAAGATGGGTTCGTTAAAAGTAAACGCTGTTGCAGTTGAACCATCTGTAGAAGTTTGCACTGCATTATGTGCAACATACACAGTAGATCCAGGCACTATTTCTACATCAGAAGGTACACCATTCCTCATTGGTCTGATATGCATCATAACAGGAAGTTGCAACTCTGCAGTTGCAGGAAATGTATTTTTAAAATATAAATTTATTTTAGTTAAGTAAATACCACTTGTTTCATCAACAAAGAATGACTGAGCAATCGGGTTTTTATTCTGTTGATATCCTAAAGAATTTATTGACATTATACGTTCTCCATACCCTTATTGCGTCTCATTAATTTACCAATAGTTCTACATAATGGAACACCTATATTTAACATCAATCTTCCGACCTTATTATCTTCGAACTTCTCTGGTTCCATGCGGTGCGCGATATGTTGCGCCCACGCACCAGTGAATGGTCTTACCCATCCGTGGAAGTAAACCTTAGATAACAGAGACCCTTTCTTTATCCAGTTTACCATTGGAACCGCCCATGAGTGGTAACCATTGAATACATCTGGATCGTTCTCTGACATCCATATACCAAACTTGTGATCTTGTTCCCAGATTTCTTGTGACAGATATCCTCTACGATATAGTAAGGAACAAAGTACTGTACCTTGATTGACAACCTGATCACCACCTCTATCTAATCTTGAAGAAGTACCACTTGGAGGCGGTAACTTTATGAGTCTCTGTGTCTCGTTATCCCATGTATGAGTACCAGGCCGTACAGTATCATCATCATCTTTGTTACGGTTGTGATTAGTTGATCCACTACTATTTCTTGTAGGTGCAGGAGATGTGACAGAACTCTTAGATCCTTCAATCTCTAGTATTCTAGTTGATTTTATATCTTGGTGGATTGTGTCTATTGTACCTTGTGCAGTGTAAATACCTCTAGCCATAGTACCTGCTAGTTTCTCTGTATTTGAAGCGACATCCATTACTTTTATTTCGTGTGTACCAGATCTAAATCTAAAACTGTTGTTGTTTGGTATCATGAAAGATATATCAACTGCACCTGTAATGTCAGTAGTTAATGTTCCTGCACCATCTATGTGTGAAGTTTTATTAGATAATGTATTACCGTAATCTTTAGTCGTAGATGAGTATTCAACAAATGCAGCTTCACGAACATAGTCTGCCATGTTTTTACCATCCATGAACAAGAAGACATTCGCGTTAGGTCTCATACCCTGTACGCGAATACTGACAATACGAGATCTAATGAACGGTAGTAATGCAACCTGTACAACTCGTGTCCCTATAATTTCTTCTACAACACTTTCTGAAACAACCTTGTTAACAGTTTTAGTAGTCGTTCTTCCTGCAGTTTTTGAGATGGTGTTTGTGGCATCTCCTACTTTGAGATCTTCTAAATCTTTACCACCCCAGTTCCACTCCCAGTTGTTCCAGTTTGCGGCCTGATTGGTAGATAGTTTTTCTCCACCATCGATTACACTTCTGGTTCCTAATTTCTTATCTTTCCATTCATCAGAAGCAGGAGACATTCGTATGTTCCCTGTAAAGATAGAGTTTGAGTATGGATTGATCTTAACTGCCTTTGTAGCATGTTCTTGTGTAATGTATGTTGACTCAGTATAATTGATGTATAAGTTGTCACCTCTACGAACAACACCTGTTGAGTTTGCGGAGTCGAACATTAGTCTAACGTTATCTTCTGTAAACACTGGACGCAAGATACCAACTGAAGGATCTAGAGAGGCGAAGTAATCTGGGTTTTCTACATCTGATAACATATGTGTCGTGAAGTTATCTACGAAGAAACCAGACTTAGTCCTATTCAATCCTGAAGAGTCAAGAACCTCAAAACTATTAGTTGCAAGTTCTAACATGTTAAGAGAAGTTGCTTCTTCTAGATTTGATATACGTTTTTCCAACTGATTGATATCGTCCATAGTATATCTACGGTGATCAATCTTTTGAACTGACATGTCGTTTTCGTTCAAAGTATTCGGATAGAAAGTGAAGTTGTAAAGTGGTAATGTTCCGTCTGGTGCTTCTGGGAACTGAGGATTCAAGGCATCAGCACCTCTAATTATATCAAGTTCACCATCTGTGTCCATTATTAACTTATGACTTCTTGACAAAAAGTAAGTATTGTCAGATGTTATAATATCTGTAGGAGTTGGCAAGTATGATATATTTGCTTCTGTAAAGTTTCCAGAAGAATTCATTACAGGACGAAAATCGTATGCATCTCTTAGATTTATAATATCTCCATTGGATCTTGTAAAACTAGGAATGTCATCATAATCTACGACACCAGTATATGAGTTAACCGCAAAGAAGTTACCTGCACCATGGTTGAAGTGATCAAACTTTACATATACATTTCCTGCAGGAGCAGACTGACCACCATTCAACACTAGTCTACCTAGTCCATAAAAGTTGTCTCTTTGACCATCGTCTAATGTAAATTTGTATTCGACATCTGCACCATCAGAGTCTATGAGAGTAACTCTGTTAATACTTTTGATGTCTGGTTTTGTCAGATCTAAAAACTTTTCACCTGTCTGTGCATCTGTTTGTATACTAGTAGTTACTGTAGCATTCTGTGTAAGTGTTTTTGCACGAACAATGGGTGATGAAGTTACACCATACACATATACTTTAACAGCTGTTGAAGTTGCCAACCCTGTAATAGTTGTTGTGTTAGACCCAGTGTTTAACCCACCAAGAGTTGAGTTGTCCACCAATCCAGAAGATGTAAATATCAACCAGTCACTTTTGTTAGTCAATGCATATGCTGTCGGAATACTTACAGTAAAGTTACCTGCACCATCAGTTGTTCCTGATCTAAGGATTTGTACTTCTATCTGTTGAGGATCTATAACTCTAGGTCTTTGACGTAGTGTATCATATACCAACGTGTTATTGGTTGGATCTTCTAATACAATATTGTTAACAGTTGTTTGAATTGGGTTGAAGTAAGATGTTACAGATGTACCAATAGATTTTGCATTCCTAAATGATTGACCTGTGTTCATCTTGATATCGAATAAGTGATATCTTAGGTTTGCACCATTCTCATGCACCGCACGAACACGTGCAGTACCTATCGTTGAACCACCGTGATTTACTGAAGAACGAAGATTCTGTACCGCAAACGTTTTAATATCAGGCCCACCCTTCACACCTGAAGGTTCAACATCAACAAAGTTACCATAGTCAACTGGCATAAACTCACCTTCGATTTCAATATCTGAAGTTGGTTTAGGAACTCTGAAGTCTGTTGGGGTAAATCTTGCAGCGCGATAACCATTAACTACAACAATACCGTCACTTGCTCTCATTATCAAATGTGTGTTTGCAGAATCTTCTTCGAAAGAAATACGGAAAGGTTTTACGATATAGTCACCAGAGTTTTCTTTTATTCTGGTTGCAACCATGTCTCTAGGAATAGCATATGCCATGTCCTGTTGAGCGACTACTGCAGAGAATATCGCACCCTCTTTTACTGTGTTGATATGAATAAAGTTATCATCTGATTGTAATTGATCATCTGAAGTAAGTCTTAACTTAATACAATATCTGTCTGCACCAGGCGCAGTTGTGTTTATGGATGACCCTTGGTTATCATATAACTGTAAGTTGTCATCTACACTTTGCACCTCTTGTACAATTTTAAATCCCACATTAGTTGTAGGATCGTCAGTGTACTTTGATATGATTGCACTTTGTGATTCTGTATATACGAAGAAACCTTGAGTAAAGTAAATACTGTCACCAGTTAGTGCACGAGTACCTTTACCCACTGCAGGATTTACAAGTGTATTTGTAATCTGAACAACTCTACCAGATCCTAGACTTTCGCCAGGCAAGAACCTTGGTGTGGATGTTGTTACAGACGATGCAGATGTGTCAACATACCTTACATAAACTGTAACAGGATCACCTGCAATTGCACCGACTCTTTGGAGAACTTCTGCTTTGATACCAGATGTTGCACCAGTTAATATAGTACCAACATTAGCAGTTGTAGATGATGATGTTGCGTCAAGTTTTACAAATTCGTAACTGTTGTCAATCGTTAAACCGCCTGGTTTGACCGCCGCACCTTCTTTGAATATGTTATTACCAAATCGTTCAATCTGTTTTTGAATGATTGTTTGTGCCTGAGTAAGTTCACGTGCTTGTAGTGACCGACCACTGTTGAACAATATTCGATAGTAACCATCACTATCGTTGAAATCATCCTTATATTTTGTTTCAAATAAAGTATCTGTATATACTGTTGCCATTGTTCAACCCTTAGAATTGTAGAATAATTTTTATATCTTCTGCTTGCGCTGCAGTCCTTGATACTGGATTTCTGTTATCTATGTAAAGAACATCACCAGTACGTCTATCAACCTCTGGTTGTATCAGTGCCGAGTCAATAATGCCTTGACCTGGCCCAGTAACTTCTTCAAGAATTTCACCATCTTGGAAAGCAGTGAAACCAGTTCCTTTCGTTTGGTGGTAATAAATCTTATCAGAATCAATGTCATCGATAAATGCCCTCGCAAATGTTGTTTGACCTTCGATTAGTTTGTCTTTTGTGAAAGCATTAACAATACTTGATAGTGTCATAAAATCCAATGCACTTGCAGTATTAGATGTAATTTTAGAACCATTGTGTGCAAGAGGATCTTTTATCAAAGTTACTTGTCTGAAATCTTGTTCTAGAAGGAAGTCACTGTCATTACCTTCTATCATTGTGTGGAACATGACAGATGATGTTTTTAAATCTATTCTTGCGTCTGCACCTACACCCGAATCACTAAAAGGAAGAACTGCACGTGCAGTTGCACCTGTACCTCCACCACCAGTAATACTAACTTGTGCTACCGTAAAATCTCTACCGTGTGCAATGTGTTGTCCACTATCTGCCATACGGATTCTTGACACAACTCCTGCAGCGGAGTCTATATCTGCAATCGCACGTGCGGCAGTACCGTTACCAATAATGTCTACTGATGGAATACTTGTATATCCAGAACCACCATCTAGTAGTACGATATTTAAAATTTCACCTGCCTCGACACTGTCCTGAACTTCAAACTGTTTTAATTCAATACCAGTAGAGTTTGAGTCAACAGTAAATTGTTTTTGTACAGGCATAAAGTTTGAAGATTGAAACTTCTCTGCACGTGAACCACTAATCGTATACATGAACTTCCATACATATCCGTCTGTAGTTCTGAATGAGTCGTTATTAGATCCTGTAGGTTCTATTACGGAAGGTTGTGCAACCCCTAGTCTGTTTCTGCCAACTTCTAAACAAACATATATTTGGTTGTTATCATTCTTTACGTAATAAGGAAGTGTAGGATAACCACCTACCGCATCATCGTATGATGAATAAATTCTACCGTTTGACCAATTGTTTCTAGGAACAACAAGAGATGTTGCCGCAACTTTCTTCATTGACTGTAGACCATCTCTCAGTCTCGCAACATCTTCTGGACTGTTGATTGGTGTCGGGACAGTCTCGTTTGAATCCCAAGGTTCTGATCTACCTATCGCAACATAGTAGTTGTGGGTTTGTTGTTCAAACCTTTCGAAAAAATCACGAGCAATCTGTTGTCTCAGTGTATCTGTAATCGTAGCTGGCATTTTCTATATCCTATGTATTAACTGCTTGACCCAAGACGATACGTCTGTAAAAACCACCTGCACTATCATATATTGCGAGACATGGGTTTCCTGCGTTACCGTCTGTAACGAATATCATTCTTCCGTGTACACCTGCAGGTTCGGTTCCGACTGTATAATGTTTGATGTCAATATAATCTGGTGTGGGTTCACGAGATCTTTCTGCAACGTAATCTGAATCTAATGTTGCGGAAAGAGCTGCGACTTCATCTGTGATATTATCTTTTAATGCGACTGTACCGTCACTATCTGGCAAGAGTATAACTCTATCTGCAGTAGGATCAATGACTCCTAATGAAGTCTCATAAGAATCTGCAGTTCCTTCGTAAACAAGAAACGAAGCGTTGTTAGTACTGTCGTGTAACTTTATACCAAGTTCTGATGCAGAATCACCACCTATAATAGTGCGTATCTGTACAACATCATCATACAACTCTGAAAAGTTGTCGTTGATTTTACCTGCACCTGTGTACAGATCATCACCAGTACCATCGTTACCAGTTGTACCTCTATCTATAATTTGTCTTGCCATTTTTTATTTCCTAAAAACTGTACCTTTATTTATAAGGGTTTTGTCACTACTTTGTGCCTACAATGTATTCTCTCTGTGAGAATTTATCTCTTGTAGATGAGAACCTTACTGCAGAGTTGACTACTCCATTTGATGACGCACCAGTTGGATCTGCGAAATCATCAAATCTAATCTTGAACCCTGCGAACTCGTTCATACTACTATAGTAATTTTCTACTTCAGCAATTGTTAAATTCTGCCAATCAGACATCTTACGTATCAGACTGTATCTATCTCGTAATTCAAATTTCTCTGGATCACCTTCTACATAACCTTCTGTTACATAATCATACTCCATAAAGAGTGTTGCATCTGGATTAACCTGATCTGAGTCGAGACCATCAAAACTAGGTGCGAATAGAGAAGTTCTTATCGCACCGACTGCCTCACCTTCTGCGGCATATGAGAATGCAGCAGTACTGAAGACATTTAAATTTGGATTGATAAAAGGTATAGATGTTAATGTTCTAATATTCAATGCAGGTTCTGCTTCAAGAACAACTGCCGCACCCAAGTAAAACCCTGATGGATGTACATAGTTTCTATACATCGCCTCCCACTCTAGGAGAGGGATCGGGCCTTTTATCAATGTAGAGAATACCTGATAAAGTCTACCATCTTGTATTCTTTTCGCATCCTCTGTACCAACATTAGACTCACCAACAATAAACAAACTGTCTTTGGGATGAAAGATCTCTACTGTCTCGTTAAAGAATGCACGAAAGAAACCATTTATAGAATATTCAGAACCTTTGACTCTAAAAAAGTTACCAAAGTTTCTTATAACTTCTCTTGGTGTTGTGAACTGACCATTCGATATACCAAGACCAATTTCGTCAAAGAGTAAATCTAGATATTCTAACTTAGCATCTTCAATATCTCTGATAGTCTGCAGTTCTTCGATAACCCCACCGAAGTTATCAGCAGAGTCAAGGAACTCATAGTACGCATCCAAGAAGTTGATGAGTTGAGGATAATCAGAACGAAAATGTTCTGGTAATACCTCATCAACCAAACTTTTTCTGACATTTATGTCATGTCTGTCGAAGTGTCTTAATGTTTGTGCAAAACCAGTGTGCGCCATTATCCTACCGTAAGTTTAGTATCTTGTCTATCTATAGATGCAGTTGCAAATGAAACTGATGGATCTAACCTCACAACGAAATTACGTAAAGGTTTTACTACACTTTCATTCAACGGTATCGCTGATACTTTTATGAACTCAGATCCACCTATGAATGCTTGTGGAGCAAACCCCACAATCTTCACTTCTCCTCTTGTTGGTACAAATTCACCAACATTATCTAACAACACATCACCGTCTATGTTTTGTATTTGTAGTCTCTGAGAATTTAATTTATTTCTAATAAGTGCAATAGATCCATCATATTCAAAGACACTAGAGATAACAGTGTATGTAAAATCATCCGCACCTTTTAGTTGCATTGGATACTGCAATTCAAAGTTTCTCTCAGTTCCTATTGTTGGGAATATTCTTAGTTGTGCTTTGACATCACACTTACTTGATAAGATCGCAGGATCAAGTGCGTCAATCTCTGTCAACATATTACTACGTCTAAATGTCTTATCAAATTTATTTAAGTTTTCGTTAAAATATTGAACCATAAAGTTATATGCAGAACTCTCAGTTGCAGCCAAACTAAATCCTGTAAGTGCAGGATCAAAATTAAAACTTAAAACCAACTCTAAGAAAAGATCTGTAGGATCTGTATACTTAGTTGTCATAGAAACAATTCCAAGGTTATCAGAAAAGTTTGTTATTATGTCTGCTTTTACTTTGTCTTTTATCGTATTAGCAGTTCCTGCGGCAAAGTTAAGTGAAACATATACTGCACCATAGTCACGAGGAACGTTTTGATCTCCTGACCATACGTTACAGTCTGTGACATCCACAAAATTACTTAGGATCATTGCTTTGTAATCAAGTGACGTAACAAGTCTCGCTTGTTGTGCATATGCAAAAGGTGCAAGTTGTCTTATACTCTCTATAGTTTGTCTTGGTGCACCGCCTGTAGATTCTGTTACTGTGGTTGTTACGACTGGATAGTTTACTTGTTTTACTGTTAAGTTAGAGTTTGCAGTAAAAACAGTTCCGTTATCTGCTAGACCTTCTTTGGTAGACAAGTAAGTGACAACAACCTTTTCGCCTGGATCTGGTTTCTTACCAAAAGATACACCATCACCAAAGTTTAGTTCATAGTTTCCATTAGGTGCTTCTCGAATAGAATAAACTCTACTGTTACCATCAATACTAATTGCCTCTTTCAAAGGAATATAACTATTGAATGATGTGGAAGTTGCCGTGTCGAAAACTAATACACTTGCAGTTGATGTGTCTATTGTACTATCTGGAATAACAAAAATCTGTCTCTCATTCTTTTCACCGACAATAAATGTTTTTGTTTTCTGGACACCTTCAAATATTGTTATGTCCGATGACCCCTTAGATGTTTTAAACTCATAGTTACCCGATCCGTCATCTTTCGCAAAGAAACTCTCTAGTGTTCTAAATGTATATGAGATACCATCGATAGAGGATGTAAAAGAAAACCCACTGGGCAATTCTACTTGAGCTGGTCTGTTAGCAACACCTGCTAAGTTAACATTGAGATTTACAACTGCCTTAGATGTTGTAGGAGATCTTACCTCATATCCCAAAGTTTCTGCGTGTGATACGATAGAAGATCTAAGTTGTGCAGTATTTAAAAATGATTCATTGATTGCGAAGTTCGCGGTCAAACCATTTAGGTGTGTATTGTATGCCAATACATCCAAGACATTATTAAGTCCTGATGCTTCAAAATCATAATCAGCAAACTCACTTTTTTGTTTAAAATGATTTTTTAAAGATTCTTTTATGTTTGCAAAATCTAACTCTGAAGATTTTATGACTGTTGCTGGCATTTATCTAACCCTCGCTAATGACACATCCAATGTTACAATTTCTTTTGTGTTTACCACTTGAAACTCCACTGTTGTGTCTAGTGTATTATTCTCTGGTTTCAGTAGTACAGATACCGATAAAACTCTTGCTCTTGGTTCGTGATTTGTTATTGCATCGAATATCAAGTTCTGTACAAACTCTGGATCGAACTCCGTGTCTAATCCAAACAAAGCACTGTTAAGGTTAGAACCAAAAAAATTATTAAATGGTTTTTCACCTCTAGAGGTTAACAGTAGATTCTTTACTGACTGTTTTACTGCGGCCGCATCTACCTTCTTAAAGATATCACCCGCTGGTTTTGGACTGAAAGTAAGATCTATATCTTTATAAGCAACGTTACGAGAACTTACAATAGATTTGTCTAGTGAACCGTCTTCAATTGAAAATGCTCGTGCCATGTATACCTCTAGTTAATTACCACTATTTATAACGTTTAGTGATGTCCTACGTCCTCAGATACTTTACTTTGTTCTATTATTTCAGTAAGTTCACCATTAGTTTGAGTATAATTGTTGTATCTTGTCTCAATAATGTTTCTATATCTCATTTTCCAGTCTGCACTTACTGGAGGCATTTGTATGATTATCTGTGCGTTAAGACTATTATCTGCGTTATATGAATCATAATCTAATATCATTTTATCAAAGTTTAGATAATCTTTACAGTGAGTTGCAATATCAAACGTCTTATCGATGTCTATATTACCACCTCTGTTGCGGATTTCATACACAACTACCTGACCTCTAGTTGCAAGGAAGTTTAAACTCTCTGGATCTAGAACTTCGCCTTCTTGTTTTTTATACAAACCTTCTGTTACGACTAGTCTGTGTCTATTTGTTTTTTCCAGATGTTCTTGAATAGACAGCATAAACTCTGCATGTACATAAAGATTTCTTGCAATCTTCAATCTTTCAGTGTCATCTGTTATATGATCCAAAGTAATAGGATCACCATACCCACCTAAGAATTTTGCAAGTGGTGTACCCTTTGCTAACTTTGTCTTTGCGTTGATCACTCCATACTTATTGAACTGCAATTCTGGATTGTACAATTGATTTGGTATGAGAGTTCTTGTAACAATAATGTTTGACTCATTTGCAATCCTCTCTGGAAAAATGTCCTCGTTCCCTAATATCTTCCCAGATGGTAGTTTGGAAGTACCAGTAGTGTTTAGTATTCTTCCAATCTCAAATAGTTCTGGTTTCTGTTGCACATAGGTTGGTGACAGTATACCCTCAGATATAGCACGACCAATGAAAACTTTATTACGTACAGTATTAGGATCTCTTAACTTACTTCTAACTCTCTCAGTTGTCAAGGAATAATTTGATACCCCTCCATAAGAATTTGATTTGTTAATAGTATCCTTCATTACATCGCCTGGATCTATTTGTACATTACGTATTCCTAAATTTGATTTATTTAAATAATCATCCATGGTTGCGGATGTTGGGCCTGGCGCATTTACGGAACCACGAACAGTTGTATCAGTTGCAGTATTGTCTGCAGTAAAACCTTGGGCAGCACCAGTATTCCCTGCACTACCGTCATGTGTGTCTGGGTCTGAGTAGTTTTGAGAGTTTGTAACGTCTGCAGTAATGGATCTAACAGCTGTACCTTGAAGATCTCCGTGAAAGGCAGGTGCGGTAACTCCGTCAGTATATGTAGCAGATGTTCCATAGTAATTCTTTGCGTAATAGATCATATTGTCTCCGCCTATTACTCCTGTAGTTGCGATTGCGGATAAATCAGTTGCAGCAATGTTGATACTCTTAGACGTAAAGTTCATGTCATTGGGTGCAGTCATTGTAATGTTGTCACCGACAAACTGTGCAAGTTTTGCACCGATACGTTCAGTCTGATTACCTTTAACTGTTAGGTTATTGTCAGATAATACAGTGTCCGTATTTGTACCTGCTACAAACTTAGAATTGTTACCTGACACAGTTTCTATCTTGTTCTCATGAACGACTGTAGAAGATCCACCATAGATCTCTTCTGTCTTATCTCCGTGGACTTGCAAGTTATAGTTACCACCAACCTCTACGTCCATGTCTCCTGTTACATGAAGTTTTAGATTACCAAGATAGTGGACATCACCATCACCTTCTATAAGAACTTTTTGATCACCACCTGTTACATGAATTGTATTGTGACGAGATGACACGATGACCGTACCATCTGGACGCATCTCGACACCAGAACCTGTCTTATGCTTCCATAAGAGTCTCTCGTTGTTCGGAGTATCATCTACCTCAGATACATGACCTGATATAGTTTCTTTTACCTGATTCAATGGATACTGAGAAACACCGTTGTCTCTAAGATCAAAGTTGAGATCTGTTGTACTACCACCAATATATAACTCATTGTTCTTCAAACCTCTTGATGCTAGGTTTGTGGACGCAGTGTTATCATATTCTTTTCGTGGATAGTTGTTTGTAGGATCTGCAAATCCGTCTTTACTCAGATCTGGATTGGTATCAACTAATTTATCTAAATCGTCAGCCATTATTATCTTCCTTTAAACGTCTTCGATGTTTGATCAAATCGTAAACCATTCTTTAATGCCTCTGACTTGTGATATAGATTAGATGTTAGTGACTTGTCTATTGCGTCATCAAGAACTTTAACTTTATTACTAGACTTACCAGATCCATCTGCGGCAACAGACTGTCTTGCTTCGTCTGACTTCTGTCTTTGTGCATCTATTACTAATGAATTGTTAATTCTATAAGACTCTGCTATCCTATCGAATTTTACTGCTTCTGCAGTTGCATTCTTTACGGTATCTTTTATCTTAGGTTTCTTATCCTGACTTGTCATTGGTGTGACAATAGTTTCTGGTTCTCTGTCTGCAAGTTCTGATGCAGATGGTATAGAAGTAACAATAGTATCTGTATAAGTTGTATCCTTACCAAACTTACGTGCAACATAACCCCTGACATCGAAACCAGGCCCATCTGTAGAGTTCAATGGTGCGAGATCTTTAGTTCCTAGAATCTCACCGCCTGGAAAGATATCTATGAATGCACGTATAACCTCATTCAAAGACTCCCACAGTTTTGCAGTAGGTGGACTCTCTTCAGAACTGTTTATCATTACGAACAAACAATTTGCATAGATATCGTTTCTTTCTTTTGGATACTTCAGAGATTTCACTGCCTCTTTTGCAGGTACAACCTTTTTAACAGTACCACTTTGATGAATGTAGAAATTAGTTTGTAAACCAAAACCCAAAGGATTAGCATTCACAACTTTACTACCGTATCTTTCATTGTGTTTTCTTTTAACATCTTCATGTATTCTATCTACATTATAATTATCATAACCACTAGGTAGTCTAGACCAATCGATAATTAAACTTGTTATCTCTCTCTGATCATATGCAAATTTCATTTCTGCTTCTATGTGATCATAAGTCTGTAATGATTTAAAATCAAATGTACCACCTACTGCAGTTCCTCGACTGTTTGCACCTGCCCAGTTACCATCTCCCAATCCAACAACATACGTTATTCTATCGTTTGGTGGTTCACCTGTAGGATTAGTAACAACATTAGATACGTTTGATGCACCCCCTGATTTTACAATAGGAGGTGGAATTTCCTTACCACCGTTTTCATTTGTTAACTTGATACCTTTATTAACAAACTCAGTGTCAGTATCTATGTTAGACACACCCTCCTTACCAAATGCCTGTGATACCAACGCAGGAACAATATTACTAACTCCACTACCGATACCACCGAATTCATTTTCAAATCCAAAAGGATTACCTACTTCTCTTGAAACTTTCTTAGATGCGGTTGCCGCCTTTGCACCTGTATCTTGTTCAATTCCACCTGACTGTTGAACATCAACTGCCTGTTTGATTTCATCTTCGATAGGTGATGCTTCTCTTACTATGTTCGAAACTTTTTCGCCTGGAACTCCTACAACTTCTCTCAGTGCAACGTCCATACCTTTTGGATTTGCTTGAACTACAACTTCATCTAGAGTTCCATTCGTATTTGAACCACCTGTAAGATCACTTATAGTTGTTGTATCAGATCCTTTTTTCTCTATGTCTTGTGTAGGAATATCATTTGTCATTACTGCAGCAACTGGAAGATCTTTTATCTCATCATATCCAGTGGTTGTTGATACTGTAGTAAATCCTGTATTGGAAGTCTTTCCTACGTCATTTGACTTAGTTCCCTCTAACGCCGCACGTCTGTTTACTGCTTTCTGTGCTTCGGTAGAAAACTCTGAAGTCGCCTGAGATTTCTCTTTGACCTTGTTTGCAATAAGTTCTTTGGGTACAAGACCAGGCTTTCCTGATCCACCATATTTCAATCCCAGATCATATGCGGCAAGAACCCAATCAGGAGTATTCGCACGTCTAGCATTTCTACCCCAAGTCTTACTACCTGCCTTTGCACCCCACATGTCAACGTGGATACCGACAGAACCCATATACCCAGGCCCACACCCAATACCCTTTGCACCTGCCGCAACTACTGCAGATATAAACTTAGCAACAACAGGATGTTCTCTCGCAGTACTTAATCTTTGTTTACCAGAAAATAAATGTATGTCTGCCGCAAGACCTTCATCATGTCGTATCGATCCAACTCTTCTAGGATTACCAGAGTCTCTTCTGAATTGACCACCACTAAAAACTACAACGTCAACTCCTGCATCTGTTGCAGCTCTCTGTAAGATCAGTAATAGTTTTGGATCTATTGGTTGATTACGAGTCGCATTCTGATTTGCCATAGTAACTCTACCGTCACCTTGACCAATATCAACCTTAACACCTTCTTCATTTCCTGACTGTCTAGGTGGTGATGCACCTACGTTTGAGTTACCTACACTTCTCTCATTGGCAAAAGGTTTTGTTTCATTATACCTTGGAGTTTGTAATCTTTCATTCTTCGGTATCGATCCTAACACTAATGGTAACTGTGAGTTCTTACCGTCTAGGAATATACCAAATACCTGTGCACCTTCTTTTAATCCAACCGTAGCACCAAACCCTGAACTACCACCTTCAGTTGTAGGAACTACTGCAGAGGCCCATGGTAAATCGTATACCTCTGCGTCTGCTTGATTGTCTGGGTGAACACCATATATTCTAACTTTAATACGACCAAGTTCTTCAGGATCTCCATGTGCCTGAACAACTTTACCAACAAACCATCTGGTCTCATCACCGTAATAATGTTTATGTGTATCTGGTATCATATTCCACCACCCACGTTATATGCATCGTTTTGATAATTTCCAAACTTGGCGCATTTAAATGTAGCACCCACTTTACCTTGTGTCATATCTAAAACATACTTTGCAGTTATAATCAAATAGTCTCCAGATTGTTTCCTATCCACAGATGGATTGTCTGGATCGTCTACTTTTGATCTGACTAATACTTTTATATTATTTCCAACACCATAATGATTATCACCATGTATCCACCTATCACCCTCTACCATAATTGATAAAGGAGTTTTATTCATAAGTTCTCTCATAGCATGAGATTTTATTTTCTTTCTGTTATCACCAATGTCTCCTGCTTCATCGTAGGATTTCATATCATTAAAAACTCTTGCACTACTTATCTGAGATATTGTTTTTGCTTGGTAGTTTGATATAGCGACATCATCAAATGCAAGGCGACCATCTAACAACGGTTTTTCTTGTCTTGTATTAAACCCTTGTAATTCTACCAATAAATCATTATTAACATTGAAGTCCACTATTTCAAAATCACCTCTGGTAACATCATAATATCTGTTTTGAGATCCTACTATTCCTGATTGTATTAACTTATATAAGTTGTCTACCGCATGTTGTTCCATTTTATATATTGTGGAAGTGGTTGACTTACTCTCAGAAGAACCTGCAGATTGATTCGGAGATAATGGAAGTTTTTCGTTGATGACAGGTGATGATATTAAAGTTTCTAAATCTGCAAAAAAGTATTCTCCTGTCATCGCAGACTTGTAAAAATAAAATGGATAACCATTTTGATTTAAAGATCTGTTTCTAATCCACTGTGTTGCTTCAATGGGTGTCATGTTTGGAATAATGACTTTCATTGTTTCAGAATTATTAAGATCTGCAGAAGTTCTTAAATCATCTCTGTTTAAATACTCGACTAGTATTTGATCTATAATTTCCCATGGTTGACCTTGCAAACATTTATTTACATTTTTCAATCCAGATCTAAATGATTCTTTGTCTATTAGTCTAAACACCACAACGTTTGTAAATTCTTGCACATTGTGTTCAGCTTCTATGTTTTGTATAATCCAAGTTTGTTTTATTTCTTTTACACTAGACTTCTCTGTAGATCTCTTGAATATTATCTCTATCTCTTCCGCACCTTGAATGTCAAAGTTCTCTACAAGTCTTTCACTATCAGTAACCGCAAGATAACCTGTAATAAAAGGTCTTGCTAAATTTTCATACATACTAAGTTCTAAAACAACAGAAGTTATATCAATCGATGTAGCAGTCCTACTCGATCTTAAAGTTGCCTTTTTAAGTTGTACGGAAGTGGACTGTTGACCACCTATAGGAGAATTTTCATTACTCATGATTTTATTGCTTCAAAGAAGTTACCAATGATTGCCTGTATAGAGTCTGGTCTAATAACTTTTATCTCTTTTAATTTATCATTTTCTCTAACATAGTAATCGTAATTAGTAATCCTTGTTACTTGTGCTCCTGCGTCTCGTCTTGGATCTATATCTACTCTTTCACCATTACCGTCTTCGTAATGATGAGTCGCAAGGTGTTCATCACCTGTACCAAAAACTGTAATAGATGAAGTGACTCCACTATACACTGTGTTAGTCAATTGTTCTGGTACAAAGAAATCTCTTTCAGATTGTATAATGATCTCACCGAGGTCTAGGTTTCTTCTTAGTATTCTACCACCCGCTGCAGAGTTTGATGCAAATGCTCTCTGGCCTGGGATCATGATCCCTGTAAGATCCGCATGTGACCTCACAAACTTATGCGGAAAATCTCTTTTAACCTTTGCATCAAGTGCTCTCATCGATAGAGGCCATCCCTGTCTACGAATGTTATCATTCATTAGATAGAACGTCCAATGATAATCAGTCGTTCCATATATTTGATATGATACCTGATCTGGTCTATCGTTATCTAAAACATAGTATGTCTGGTAATATGGTGCTAGATCTTTTAAGTCATCTATAAAATCTACATAAGAAGTTATGTCTTGAAAAAGTTCTAGTGTTAGTTCAGCACCACCTTTTTTAGCAAAATCATCACCAAACACATAATCAACATTACTAAAGTTTGTAAAATAGTTTGACATGTTAGTGTCCGTTCTCTATATCTTGTTGGTTCAATGCGCGGAACTCTTGGAATGCTAATGACATGCTTACGTGTGTAGGTTTACCCTGATCATGAAATGACATACCGCCTGGATTATATGCAGTATTTACACCTCTTAAAAAACAAAATAATGGTTTAGGCATTCCTTGTATTTCAGCGTTGTTAAACTTAAAATTTATTTCAAACAAATTCGGAAATTTATATCCTAATGGAAATCCTGCTTGCAATGCTGATTCTGGAATTGCTTTAGGATACATCTGGGTTCTAAATGTTTTTATTATTTTTTCTACAGAATTTTGTTCAGCTTTAGATGTCGGATAAAAATCATATGTAAAAGAAAAGTTTCTCACGGATACACCTTGGAATACAGATCTAGTATTAGGATTGACAGTAACTTGAAGACCAAGGTTGAATGCAGCTTGTTGACCAGAAGTTAGTAGTGATGAGTATGCTTGAACTCCTCTTGCCATTGCAACTCTTGCAGTATCTAAACTTCCACCACCTGAGAATAATCCTGTTAAACTTGATGCGGTTTCACTCAACATACTTCCTATCGCACTCATACCACTACCTGTGTCATTGAATGCTTGCAAACCTGCCGCACCAGACAAACCTAATTGTGCGTCAGCGTATTGAACGTTATCACCAAACAAAACTCCAGGCGGCATGTATAATCTTATATCAATTGGATTTTCTAAATATGCAGTTTTAAATCCTAGTAATCCTTCTTTTGCACCTGCTCTAGCAGCAAATTTTGCTCTATCTTCAGCTGCAAGTTTTGCGGCCGCATCTCTTGCTACTCTGTTCTGATATGCACTTTCTTGCATTTTATTAACATCATCATATCCACCAATCTCCTGAACACCCCTGACTGGTTTTAATTCAGTATCTACTTGTGCTTGATACAATTCATTAACTTGATCTGTGGCGTTTCTTAAAGGTGGAATAACTTCACGAACTCTGTAGTGCATATAGACAGGATAACTTTCATCTAGCGGATATCTGTAAGCACCACCTGATGTTCTGTTTGTTATAGTTGAATTTGCATCCTCTGCTTTATTAAAACTCTTTTTCAATAGACCTTCAACTGCACTTTTTGCCTGTCTAAACTGATCTGGAATACCAATATTGCCTGCCATGTTATTTCCTTGATAAATATAATTTATGTAAACCTATTTATAACGAAACTATGGCATATTCTGGAAAATACAAAGTAAGAAATTTAAAGAAGTACAAGGGCGACCCCGATAAGGTGACTTATAGATCTCACTGGGAAAAAGATTGTTTTCTCTGGTGTGAAAGGAACCCAAAGGTAAAGTACTGGTCTTCTGAAGAAACTGTCGTTCCATATTTCTGGGACGTAGATAAACGTATGCATAGATACTTTGTTGATTTAAAAATTACATTCGAAGCTGGTAATACAATACTAGTAGAAATAAAACCAGAGAAAGAGACAGAACTACCCAAAAATCCAGGCAAGTCTAAACGATACATTGGTGAAGCAATGACATACGTGAAGAACATGAACAAGTGGGAAGCAGCGAACGACTATGCGAAAGACCGTGGATGGGAATTTCAGATCTGGACTGAGAAGACGTTGAAGTCTATGGGAATACTGAAAGAGTTTAAGAAGACTAAGAAATTAAAACCTTTGAAACCTTTTAGAAAAAAACCTAAAAAATAGTTATAAATAGTGATATGTCTAATTTATTTGCCAAAGTAGAACAAGAAGCATTTCGTGCAGGGATTACCCCACGAACTCAACAATCACGTGCTTGGTTTCGTAGTAAACTATCGTCAATGGGTAAAGTCAATAGAAATCAGTTGATGCAAGATGAACAAGTGAAACTAGTCAACAAATCACAACCATTAATTGGTTCGATGAATATGTTCTTCTATGATCCAAAGCACAAGAAAACTTTACCTTACTATGACAGGTTTCCTCTGTCAGTTATAGTCGGGCCTGCAGAAGGTGGGTTCTATGGATTGAACCTACACTATCTACCCCCAGTGTTAAGAGCAAAAATGTTAGATGCTTTGATGAACATAACCAACAACAGTAAATACGATGATAGTACAAGGTTCGAGTTATCTTATAAAGTGTTAACTGCTACTGCTAAACTAAGATTTTTTAAACCATGTTATAAACATTATTTGTTTGCACATGTAAAGAGTAGATTAGCAAGAGTATCCGCACCCGAATGGGAAATCGCAACGTTCTTACCGACTGCAGATTTTGAAGGTAATAGAAGTAAAGTATATTCAGATTCTAGGAGTATGATTTAATGGCAAGTGTTGATACGTTAAAGAGTTTAGCATCCTCTAAATTAGGATTTGCAAGAACAAGTAACTTTCTTGTAGAGTTGCCTACTATCGGTACTAACAATCTATTAAGTAGGATTGCATCACTTGGTGGTAATGAGTTGAACATACTCTGTAGTAATACAACGTTGCCTGGAAAACAAATGATGACTCATGATCGTAGAATCGGATTAGAGTTTCAAAAGGTTGTGCATGGATATGCAGTAGATGACGTGTCGATGACGTTCTATGCACTCAACGATTATGGAGTAAAAAAATATATAGACAGGTGGATGTCTACTATGCTTACTGAGGAGTTGCATATAGTAGGATACAAGAAAGATTATCAGAGAGATATCCGTATTCACCAATTGAGAAAACCTATAATAAATAAGAACATTGATGTCGGCCCTGCATCTATAAACGTAGGACTAGGAGGCGGCACAGTATATTCAGTACTTTTGGTTGATGCATTTCCAACAACCGTAAGTGCAATTGAATTGAATAATGAATTGGATGGACTAGTACAAGTGACTGTACAGTTCTCATATACGAGATGGCAAGCGATTAATGATCCACAAGGCTTCATCTCTGTTAGTGGTGGATTTGGATCTATATTATCTTAGGAGTAAATTATGGCATTGCCTAAATTAAATGATATGCCGAAGTATTCGGTAACTATACCATCTTTAAAACAAGAAGTTCGAATCAGACCTTTTGTTGTAAAAGAAGAAAAGATCTTGTTGGTTGCAATGGAGTCACAAGATCCTAAACAGATTGCACATGCAATCATTGATACAATTGAATCGTGTGTTCAGGATGACATTGACACACAAAAGATGACATCCTATGATGTTGAATATCTGTTCACTCAGATAAGAGGAAAGTCGGTTGGTGAAACATCTAATATCGGAATCAATTGTCCTTCGTGTGAACATCAGAATGAAGTGAGTGTAAATTTATCTGAAATAAAAATTCATGGAGAAATACCTGATCACAAAATAAATCTGACAGACAATGTTTTAGTAGAGATGAAAGCACCTACTTACTTGCAAGTTGCAAACAATGAAAAGATAACAGGTGAAAATCAAAGTGCAATGGATAGAGTATTTGCACTAATCGTTTCATCTATAGATGCAGTACTAACAGATGATGAAAGAATAAGTTTTAAAGACACATCTTATAATGAGTGTATAGAGTTTTTAGAATCTATGACTAGTGATCAATTTACTAAAATAAGAAATTATGTTGAGAACCAACCTAGTTTAAAACACGACATTCAATTTAAATGTGTAGGTTGTAATGAAGACCAGAAAATGACCTTGGAAGGAATGCAAGATTTTTTTTAATTAGTCTATCTCATACCAGTTTGATGGTGCATTACAAAACTAACTTTGACCTGATGCAACATCACAAATACTCATTGAATGAGATAGACATGATGATACCATGGGAAAAAGAAGTCTACGTGAATATGTTAATTGACTTTATAAAAGAAGAAGAACAAAGAAGACAAATGCAGAGGTAGATATGGCAGAGGCAACGTTAAACGATCTAATAAAGGTTATGAGACAGAGAGACGCTAATGAGAGTTTCTCTGACAATCAGATGTTGACTATGCAAGAGTCAGTGAAAGATGAACTTGGTAAACTTAATAAGATGCTAGGTTCTTTTTTTCTTAGAGAAAAGGCAAATGCTGGCGATAAGTTAGAAGCAGAACGTGAGAAGAGAGAAAAGAAAGACACTGTTCAAAGAGCAAAAGGTAAACAAGCAAAAGACGGAGGAAGTGGTTTTGGTCTCGGAGATGCGTTTGGATTAAGTGCATTAGTAAGTTCATTACCTAAAATGATTTTACCTTTAACCGCTGGATTAGGAGCACTAAGTCTTGCGTTTGCAGGATTTAGAGGATGGGAAATAGACGCTATCAAGAAAATTGATATAATGAAAGCTCTCCCACTAACAATAACAAATGGACTTGTAAAATTAAGAAACCTAGCACTAGGTATTTTTGGTTTGACTGCAGAAGGATTAGTTACCAGAAACGCACAAGGTCAATTTGAAAAAGTTCCACCGATTAGTCAACAGATAAAAATGCGTCTCAATGCTATGCGTCTCAATGCACTAAAGATTTTTGGATTAGGTGCAGATGGTAAACCTATTGCACTAAAAGGTGATGATGGATTATTTAAAAAGAATTTTATTGGTAGAGTTACATTTCAAATCAATAGATTATTAAAACCTCTCATGAATGTAACAGAAGGCGTTGCAGAGTTTGCGACAGGTACAGGTAAAAAATTATTTTCTTTTATTAGTGGTAATATCTTAGGTGGTGCAAAAGTTGTAGGTGGTATGATAAAGAAAGTCTTGTGGCCTCTAGGTTTTATTTTTGCACTGTTCGATGGTGTTAACGCATATCGAAACTCAGATGAAGATGGACTGATTGCAAAACTAGGTGATGGTGTAGGAGGTTTTGTAGGAGATCTTATTGGTGCACCATTTGATATGTTAAAAGGTGCGGTTAGATGGATATTAAATAAAGCATTTGGTTTAGAAATAGATCCTGAAACTGGTAAAGCAAAAGGTGATGGTATGGCTGCTACCATATCAAATGCTCTCAAAGATTTTTCCTTTGAGAATATAATAGGAACTATTGCAGGTGTTCCATTCAAACTCTTACAAGGTATTATAGATTTCTTTAGTGCAGACTCAACAGAGAAAGCAGATATAATAAAAGGTGGTGTAGATCAAATAAAACAGTGGGGAAAAGATTTTGCAAGTTGGATTTACAGTTTTATGCCAAGTCTGGATGGGTTGAAATCATATTTTAGATCTACTCTAAAAGAAAAACTTCCTACAAAATTATATGAGTTTCTTTACGGTGCACCGAGTGAACCAGTTACACCTGTATCAGATAATGAACTTAGAGCTATGATGTTAAAGATTGATGAAAAAAATGAAGCAACTGCAGCGAAAGCAGAAGTAAAATCTAATATGATGACTGGGTTGTCAGCATTTGATATGGATGGTGATGGACTTTTAAATAACGATGAAAGAAAAAGTATTGACGCTAAAACACTTAACCAAATTGCAGAAGCAGCTGGGATGAGGTCTAGCACACTTAACAGTCGAATAAGAAAAGGTGCAAACGCTGGTGGATTTGATTTGTCACTACCACAATCAGATGGTGGTGCGCCTGGTTTAAGTGCGGTAGATGCAAGAAACCAGTCTAGTAATAATACATCAAACTTTACTAATGTACAGACTAGACTGGAATCTCAAGATATAGGACTAACGGATGGTGCTTAGTCTTCGTTTGCTAACTTAGCAAAGTATGACATTGTATCATCATCTTCACTGGTGTCAGCAACCTGTTCCTTAGTGATAGGTGGGACAACCTCATATGTTGCAGGTTCGTTCATCTGAACTTCCTCTTTCATAGTAGGTGCACCTACAGATGCCTCCTCACCAAGAACACGCATCAACTTTGATTTGAGTTCATCGTATGACTTGTAGTTCTTTGGATCGGTAAACTCACCGAGGTTATGTAGTTGTGTATAGACTCCTTCCAATTTGGAGTCGTCTCCATCATGTAGTGCAGATGCTGTAGTAAATTCTGACTTATCATAATTACGATATCCTTCTACGTTTCGGATTTTCAATTTGAAGTCTGCGCCTTCCCACATATCAAATGGGTTTACAGGTTTCTCATCTGCAAAAGCTGGTTGCATTGCATCCATGATTTTCTCAAAGATCTTTTTACCAAACTTATACAACATTATTTTACCTTCGTTAGAAGGGTTGCCTGGATCTGAAACAATCAGAACGTTTGCAACATAATGCAATCTACGTTTCTGTCTACGTGCAGTTTCTTTGTCTGCCTCGATACCAGAATTCCATAGACGTGAGTTCAACTCACCGACTGGATCTGCTTGACCAATTGATGTTAGTGAGTTTTCGATATACCACTGACCAGTTGGGCCTTTGAACCCATGATCCCAATAACGAACCCAAGGTAGTTCAACACCTTCGGTTGCAGGAAGAAATCGTAGTACTGCATAACCATTACCTGCCTTATCGACAGTTGGTTTCCAGATACGATCATCACCGTAGTTTTTCTTTTCTGCAGGAGCACTCCCACCTGCAGCCTCTGCTGCTTGTACGAGTTTTGAGATTTGGTCGCGGTTGCGTTTTAGATTTTCGAATGACATTATATTGTCCTTATGTTTGCTGAAGTATTAACTGAAATATTATAACACATTTATATTGTATTGTAAAGTGTATTTATACAAAAAGCGAAGAGTCGATTGCATTACCTCTTGGTAACAAATTCAACTCCATCGCTTCTGCTTCTAACTTGTCTCTAATTATCGGTGAGACAAATTTGCGAACATCCTCTGGTTCGATCTTGTGTCTATCACAAACCAGTAGGATGGCTTCCATGTAACCAATAGATTTTTCAATGACTGTCTTTTCTATTAGTTTCGAGAATTTTGATTTAGATAAAAACTGCTCTTCTATTTCTGACATCTAGTCTCCTTGTTTCATCTGTTGTGTTATGACCATACCGTATCGATCAGTACTCCATAACTCTTGGTGTCTAACTCGTGCTTCTTCATAAGTTAGGTTGGGGTTTTCAAGTACGTAACCATCATCCCCAAAAACTTCTGCAACAACTTTCCACATTATGTGAACTCCTCTTGTCCAGTGTAAACTGTTCCTATATCATTATAGAAAACTCCATGGGATCTCTTAACCATCCCTTCGCTATCGTATGCAGGTGCAACACATCTCCATTTGATTTTGTGTTCTCCCATCTCACCATAGAAATCATCAACATAGAGACCACTTCGTAAGTAGGTGTCTAAGTTTCGGATGTATGCTTGGTGATTTGCAACACGTGCTTCTGCACCTTTCTCTTTCCTTCGCAAGGATTGACGTGCAGAGGATAGTAACTCTTTCTGAGTCTTGATCCAACCTTGTACTTTTCGAAAGTAAAACGGATCGTCTTCACCTCGTGCGAGTACGCTAGGATCTATGTTTTTATACTTAGGTGGGTTTTCTCTCAACCTTTTCTCACGTGCCTTGGCAAGTCTCTCGACTGCCGCGGCCTTTTGTTCTGGTGACATTTTACGTTTTGCCATAAATGTAATTCCTCTCTAATCACATAACCAAGAAAGTTGTTGATCAACTTCCTCTTCGAATTTCGCCTTGCGTTCTTTCCACTTTTTTGTGATGCTCTCCAAGGCGGTGTAGAACATCGGGGTTCCGTCAAGACCATCTAGTTGTTCTAGGTCTTCTACAATTTCAATTACGTCCATTACGAATCTCCTCTCAAGATAAGCTTACCACATTTTAAAACAAATGTCAAGCGGTACATACGTACCCCTTGTTCCATTTACCAACATTGATGTCGTTATACCAAGCAATGTCGAAGTAATCAGTCATGATATCTGAGTTGTTGTACCAACCAGTATCTTGACCTGACATTGCACCAATCAACTCTTTGAAGAAGTTTGCAATCTTGGTCTCACCAATTTTGTTCATCCACTCTTCAACCCAGTATACATTGACTTGCATGTTGTCACCTACGTCATGAGCAGGTACGTCTCGCATCGCTGCATATTCGTCATTGTGCTTTTGGAAAGCAGTCATGAAGTCCAACTCACCAGACGCGATATTAACAACTAAACTAGAATGGTGTCGAACTGCGATAGAACCTTTTACACCATACTTTTTAAGAACCTCTTTGATTCCTACTGATAACTGTTTCTTTTTTTCTTGAGACATATATGCCATTTGTAAAATCCTCTCTTATTACAAATACAGTATGACATAGTTTGATTCGGATGTCAAGCCCAAAATGCACTTTTTTTAATTTTTTTTTAAATTAAATTTTATACCGCAAATGACTCTCCGCATCCACAAGATGCAGTAGCGTTTGGATTTACCACTTTTAAATAAGATCCACCAAGTTCCTCGACATAATCTATAGTGCATCCGAATACAAACATTTCTGCCATCGGATCTAACCAGAGATTTTCTACTGTGGGTTTTGCGTCTGTCACACCCCATTCATATTGGAAACCAGAACAACCACCACCTTTTACAGTCAGTGATACATTTGGATCACCTACCTTAGATAGATAATCCTTTGCTCTTTCTGTGACATTTATCATACTTCTATTTATATCATTTTTTGAAGTAGTAATATGCATCATCCATTCTTGTACCTTTAAGATCTTTTAAGGCCTTATCCAATACAATATCTTCTAGATCTTTATACTCCATGTCGGTAGGTATCTTATCTCCGACAGGATCATTCGCAATACCTCTTGCCAACTCCTGCACTTGTTCTAATAAATGTTTACATGCATCGTGATCATAATCCTCACGTGCCATACCAGAGAATTGGTTTCTTACTCGGTGCGCCTTGACTGCAAGGTCATGCATTGCGTTAATTCTTTCAATTAATTTTTCAATAGAATGGTTCATCTTCTCATACGTGCGATTGCTTTCGCATCCCTATCATTGGTTACTGGTACTGCATTACTTTTGTGCATTGTTGCAATACCCTTGATTAGAGTACCAGTATATTTCTGTGCCTCTCTCTTAGATCCATTACTACAAATGACATCACTGGTTGGTACAGTCTCTCTACATTTGTACTCTGGAATATCGGATCTCCACTTAGACTTTTTACCAGTCACTCCCATCTTTTTTAGAAATGCCTCGTGTTCGTCTTGTGCTTTCTTCCATCCTGCTTTTCTTTTTAATTTAGATTTTCCGTGGACTTGAACTCCACGTATCATGTGCATACTCATAGTTGGTCAACCTTTTTCTGAAACACTTCGTATGCTTCGTTGATATCTGCATATGCATCACTACTTAGTCCTTCTAAATGTTTAGGGTTCGTTACGTACCCATCATCACACTTACCCCAAGTCCACCAAGTTTTGTTGAACCCCTCATCATCTGGGATCAATTCTTTTAACAACACATAACCGTTATGGTGATAGAAACCATCATATTCTAGGATACTCTCTTTATCAGAATCTGTGTGGAAGTTTATGTTCAACCCCAACCAAGCACCTGTCATTTTCTATCACCTCTCTTAACTTCTTTTAACTTTTGCACTTCTACTCTCAATAGTGCAACCTCTGTTTGGAGTTGAGCAATTTTGTCATTCAACTCCATAACATCTACTGATAATCGATTAGTCCGTTCAATCCCACTCATTATCGTACCTCGTTGTCTCTCGATAAACATCACCGTAATGTTCTTCTGCATATTTAGACGCATCAGTCCAGTGGTTGATATTTTCTTGACTATAACATAAATCTTTTGATTTGTCAAGAGACTTGGTCTCAGTTTTTCGGACACGTTGATTTCGATTCAACTTCTGTGTGAACTTCTGTGCATGTTCTCGGATAACTGCCATACGTTCTGATTGTGTCATACCTTTTTCAATATTCATGAATAATTCTCCATTCTATCATGTACTGGTAAAATTCCTGCGGTCATACCTTCTGACCTAAATCGACTGTCACTGGTTCCTGCAAAGTTACCACCTGCCATGAACCAACCTTTTACTCGTTCCCAACATTCATCAATCTCATTCCAGACTGCAGGAACTAATTTTGGATATGGTCTACCCATTGGTCTGTCATCAACTAACAGAACTGGTGGACAATCTGGTTTCGGTTCGAAAGGCCCCGAAACGTTGACCACGTTCAACTGAGTGAACATACTAGTGATACCACCGTTTGTACAATCGGTATCACCAAATTCTGCATTACGATAAACTGAAATATTTAAACCCATTACGAAACTCCTTTAGGACTAGGGAAAACCAAACCAAAATCTCTGATCATGATGTCTCTGACATGTTCACGATCCATACTATCTCCAGAGAAACCTAAACCGTTCTCATCAGAATAGAATCCAACCGAGTGGATATACTTGTTAGTTGCTTCTAAGATCTGCATATCAGTAGCACCCATGTCATAGATACCACCTTTACTGTAGAAACCTTTTACATAATTTACAAATTCCATAATGTATATCATATCACACTCCAACCCATTCATGGTTTAGATCATCAGTGCTAAATGCATACTGAGGTGTTTTGAACTCGTGGTCAAACATACCGACTTCATCAAATCCATAAAGAACTAAACCGTCCCATGGATCTCCACCTTTTTCGTAAACAATCAAGTCACCTTGAATTACACCTTGATAGGCGTTGATGTTTATATCGACTGTTTTTACTTTCATCATTAAATTTTCTATTCCCATAACGAACAAATCCTCTCTAACTAATGTTCCATTTTAATTCTAATTTACCTTTTCTCAAACAATCGGCAAGATGTTCAAGATGTCTGATAGCGGCTTCCTTCTCATCAGAAGCACCCTCTCTAAGATTGGTTGCAGTATCTTCAAGACTGTTTGCCATTTGAAGTTCTGCTTCTTTGAAGTTCAACATGAACTGACCTTCCTGTTCAACAGTCAACTTTTTGTCTCTCCAATCTTCATAGAAATATGCCATTACACTAACTCCTCTGCGTTTAATGTACAATTTGCGTGATCACAGGCATTGTACAATTCAATGCCCTCATTCAATAATTCTTTTGCTCCTTGAGCAGTAGCAAACCCATACTCGTTTGCAAAGTCCATAGAACTACTCATCCATGCTTCATCCATACCATGAGTCTGGATTATATAAGCAATCATGTTTGCACTAGTCGCAAACCCTAACAAACCGTGGTTACCGTCATAAAACTCGACACCACCGTTTTCAGCACTTATGAACTCTATATTTGACATTTCTGATTTCCTCTCTGATTACATATATACTATCGCATATATTGAAAGGAATGTCAAGTAAAAAATGAAAAAAAGTGAAAAAAAGATTCGTTTAAAATCAATCACTTATAATTTTTTTTCTAGGAAGTGTATATTTTTCTTAAATGATCCTCGAATTGGTCAACCTTTTCGATTCGATTCGGCCAAAGGATGTATTCTTTTTCTGGATTCTTTTTAAGATTCTGCAATAACGGTTGTATTGCATTGTACAAACTGTCAAGTTTGTTTTGGGTGGTTATAATGTGATCTTCTGCTTTTGTAGTTTCTTCTAATTTCTTCTTTACAATATCTAACTCAGTCTCATCGACTGCAGTAAATCCAAAGTCAAAACTATCAAATTCATATTGGTCTTCTGTCATTATAACCACCTTCTAATTAAAAGTTGAATGAAACTCCAACTGTGGTTTCACCCATATCTGATTTGTTCAGATCCCATGATGTCTCCGCGTGAGCGTGCATGTTTTCCCAGATATCGTAAGTCACTTTGAAATCGATGTCTGGTCTGGAACCACCGTCCCAAGTATTTAGTAAGTTAAAAGTCTCGTCATTTACGATGTTGATTTCTGAACTCACTGCAAGGTTTGCTGGCCCAACACCCAAATCTACTTTAGGTGTCCAGTCAATTGTCATAATCTCTGTATCAATATTGTATTCTGATACAACCTTGTTACTTAGAGAAAATGGTTGCGCGATTGCTGCACTGGTTGTTAAGGCAAGTGCAAGTACCGTAGTAGTTATTGTCTTCATTTTTGTACCCCAAATTAAAATGCAGTGCTGACCGTGGCACTGCGCGGATCTATTACGTGATCACCCGATAACTTATCGACAGGGGAAAACCTGTAAGTTGAGAGAGAGGAGTGGTTCTCAACCCTGCCGATATTCTTTTGGATTATCCTTATAATCCGAAATTAAATCATTTATTAGTAAGCAAATCCAGTCAACGTCCTCTTGATCTAATGGTGGTATATCTTTTTGATATAATCCTACAACGATCTTGTCTTCAATTGATGCCTTGTTACACTTACCGTTTTTTATGGGCAAATGAAATTCGTTCTGCAAAATATGCAAAACCATTTTGGTGTGCATTTCGTCTGACAATCTCATTTACTTACTCCATATATTTAGAGACATTCATACAACTATTTATCAAAAAAGGAAAAACAAAATGTAATGTTGTATAAATGTCTCAAGTAATTGGAGCGGGTGGTAAGATTTGAACTTACGACATTTACCTTGGTAAGGTAACGTTCTACCACTGAACTACACCCGCTTATGTGTGGGTAGGATTTGGGAATACCTACATCTACTCGCTCTGAACGCTCCCGCTCTACTGGCTTTCGAACCTACCTGCATCCGCTAAGACGATCCGCTAAGATCCTTCGGTATTACTTTATCCGCACGTTCACGGATTATTCAGTCACCACGATACCTTCCGTCAAAGGTAACTCTAAAACTCCTTCTATAAAATTCTATTCGGGAAGAATTTACTTGTGATCTCATCGATCTTCCCGAAACCAAGACCCTGCTTCCAGAGGAAGTGTTCTAGGTTCTGGTTGTTCTCTGCAGACCATGCAGAATCGATAACTATGTTTTCACGATGTCTTGCCATCGCAACCAACGCACCCTTCCAATCTTTCATAAGGGTTTGCATAGTCATAGCAAGATCTGTCTTGAAAACAGAAAGTGCCGCAGACGCAGAAGCAATCTCTTGTTCCTGAGACAGTTTCATTTCTGAAATGAGATTGTCCCAACACTCCTGCTTCTGATCATCATTCAGATCATTCCACATTGCCATGAAACCCGAAGTAGGTCTATGGTTACGTGCGTCCTTATGAAGGTCACTAACTAATTCGTTTTCAAAAGTATACTCGGTCATTCTCTCTCCTAACCAGTTTGTAATAATTCACCACACTGGGCGCATTCCCATCCGTGATATCTACGTTCATCTTCATAAAATTCATATTGAATTGCGTGATCATAACAATCATGATCTGGGGTTGATTCGATTTCCTTTTCCATTTTATTTCCTCTCACAAAAACTATAGTAACATAAACTGATTCGGATGTCAAGCCCTAATTTCAAAGTTTTCAAATAAAGTTTCTTGAAGTCTGTATGCTTCCTCTTCCCAAGGGAATGCTTTGTACTCTTCAATAGTAGACCAAACGTAGATGTATTCCTCTCCACCCCAACCTTTTGTAAATCCGTTATCTGTTAACTGGTTTCTCTCGTACTGTCTCAAGTGAACCATTTCATGGAACACTGCAGTAAGAAGATCTTCCTCACTCAATCCCCTCTGAATGTCTATCTCATGTTCACCGTTTTCTAGGTAAAGATGCCAACCATCAGAATTCTCTTCCATGTTTCTAAGTGTAAAGTTTACTTCTAGGTTTCTTTTTCTAGGCATCAACTGTTGTAATGCAAAGCAGAAAGCCTGTTCTACTAACTCTCTTTCTCTTTTTGTCCCACCTTCAACACTATACTCAATCATAAGTAACTCCTCATTACAAGATTATTATGACATAGTTTGATTTGTTTGTCAAGCGTTATTTTAACAATTTACTGCAATTCTTACATTTTCTTGTGTTTTACATTTTATCGCATCATGTTTGTGATGGAATACAAACTCTGAGTCTGGAAACTGTTTGAACATACCTTCCCAAATCGGTCTCCAGTTATCGATCAATCTGTTATTGTTTATGTTGCCACGGTCTGAAGTTAGAACTAAGTCTGAATAAGAACGAAGGTTAAAATCGAATAAAGAATCGAAACCATAGAAGTGTACAATATCCGCATTACCTTTCTCTAACGCCCAGTATGCGGCGAAGTGACCACAGTTAAGATCCGTATAGTTTGCGGCATACTTAGGTTTCTTTGTATAAAACTCTTTTATTCTAGATGCAATTCTCATATAGAAGTTTGGAAACTTATCACAGTATGCTTTCGGTCTGACTCCACAGATCCACTCACCAGGCGGATTTACCTCACCTTTATCAATTGCTCTCATAAATTTAAAATCTACAATAGTAGTTGCGTAACTATTAACCTCAAACGGAGGCAAGTTGCAAGTCAAGGTCATACCCTTGCGTTGTTCCTTTTGATACAAAGGTGCAAGGTCTCCATTCCCTAAGATATGTACAACTCTAGGCATCGTCTAACATTCCCCTAATTTTATCTTTACCTTTTTGACCAGTCCAGTGAACACATTTAATAGGCCCTTTGTAATCATCATGTTCTATTTGTAATCTAAGAACATTATATTCATTCGGCAAATCATTGATGTAAGTTATTTGGGTAATAGGATTCAACATAGAATGTAGAACTTCCTGATCACCAACCTCATTATGATTTTTGTTTGCAGTTTTCAATGCCCAGTCTTTTAATATCTTGGGTTTATGTATCCACCCAACAACTCCAGAGTTATGCCATACTCCATTGTCACCACGTCTCTTTGTCCATGGTTTGTCTTCTACCATATTTAATTTTTCTGGGACAAGTTTGTCAAATAGATCGTCTATGTTTGCACGTACTTCTATATCAATATCTAACCAGATACATTTTTCAACAGGAGCAAACCACATCGACTCTGGTTTAAGAAACCAAGACTTCTCGTGTTTGTTTTCCATTTCCATAACACCAAGAATAGATGGATGATTCCTGACAAACGTATTCATTCTTTTACTGAGACCAAAGTCTGCAAATACAAACTTGGTTTCATTATTATGTTTAAAATAATTTTTTAAAAACCAAGAGATCATCCACTCGGTTTTTTCATCGCATCCAATTAGGAATGCTTTGGGAAATACTTTTCTAGTTGACATTTTCTATCACATATGTTTCTTTGTAGTAATTGTGTTTTGCAAGACAACCTTCAGTTTTCTGAATAGTTGTGAAGGTATCTTTTACTTCGACTGGCCATCCAGACCATTCTTGTAACCATGGAAAATTTGTTTTATTTAAAAATACATCGGTAGGTGCAGGATTGTTTTGTGCCATCTCCATGAGATGCCATGCACCAGATGGTTTTACAATATATGCATGTGCACCACCAAAGTAATGTTTCTGAGTCAGAGGCCCCCAACCAATATATGCAGGACTATTGAACTTACCATATGAAGGTTTACCCACAGTACCTACGTGTTCTAACAGTGTGGTATTTGGTATGTGATTAACGAACACTGCATCATGCTCTAGTATAAGAAAATCTTTGTTTTCGAATGCACATCTTTCCCAGAGAGAATAGTGAGACAAGAATGCAGCCATACAGTTCTCGTGTCTGGAATAGACCTCTTTGAATGCACTAGAATCTATACCCTTTTCTTCCATAATCTTTTGTGGATTATCTTTCGGAGTAGTCGCCTTCCAGTGTTCTACTTTCTTACCAAACTGTTGAGCAGATTTGATAGTCCTCTTTGCAGAACTCACCGAGTTCGTATTATCCATAATAGTAATTACATAACATTCCATAATCAAATACTCGTTGTTGTAGATGGTAACCTTTGTACCGTTGTATAATGTTGTTTAGTCACCCCTAAGTTTGCTACCAGTTGGTGACACATCAATGCATCATTAGGCCATGCACCATGTGCTTTTGCCATATATTCCATATTCTGTGCACCGTTAGGTTTAATTATATATGCACTATTTCCAGCGAGACCTTGTGGTATGTTAAATGCATCGATTCTAGGAACAGGTTGAATCTTTTGTTTTCTTTCTTGTATCATATCATAATAGATTTTAGACTTTCTAGTGCATCCTCTAGGATCATTAATACCTATTATATCATACTTTGATTCTAAGATATAGTCATAATCTAGTTTCTTTGTAAAAAAAGCATCATGTTCTAAAACTAAGATTGGTTCTTCATATGCAAGGCAGTCTTCCCAACAATTGTAATGACTCAAGAAACAACCTACACGGTTTTCTTTTGTCTTTGTCTCGTATGCAGTCAGTGTCAGTCCAGATGCAATATCCTGTCTTTGACCTTCCCATGGGTATGTCCACTTGAGACCTTTGCCCTTTAACACTATATCAGAGTATTGACCATGTGTTGCAGGAAACTTTTCTATCTCAAAATCATTACCAACATTTCTGGAAGACTCCATAAGGTTTTCATATCCCTTTTCAGAGATCTCGTTTCCATGTATAGTTATGCAATATGCTTTCATAATTTATTGTACCTCTCAGTATATTTGTACATTTCTTCCAGAAGATCCTCTCTCATAAATGTGATGTCCATTTGAGATACCACGTTCTTTCTCATCGCAATATGATCTACACCTGTTGCAAAGAACCCAATACTCTTGAATGCTTCTTGATAATCCGAAAAGTTAGGTGATCCTATATTATATTCTAGTAATGGTACTTCACAGTGTATGGCCCAAGCATGTGACAATGTCTTTTCACCACCACGTATGATATCGACCTCAGATCCTTGAGTATCCATCTTAACAAAATTGGGTAAAGGTATTTTCTTTTGTTTTACAAACGTGTCTAGTTTTAACGTAGGTAAAGTTATAAACTTACCTTTCGTGTAGTGTTTAGTATTCTCTTGATAATAACTAAATCCAGTGTTCTCTACATCAGGAGTATCACCGATATAGAAATGCACTTCTTGATTATCTTGATCGGATAACACCTGAGTATATCTGGTTGCATTAGATACTTTGTGTCTATACAAACAACTAGGATTTGCTTCCCATTGATAGAAATGTTTTGCAGGTAATTGTTTACCTATCTTTGCAGTCCACCGACCATCGTTAGCACCAATGTCATAAACGATGTCTAGGGACTTGCCGTGTTTCTTCAGATCTCTACATACTGCAAAGATGTTTCTTTCTAAGTTTTCTGCCATTATATAATTCCTGCATCTACCAGATCCAAATAGTTTTCGTCACGAGTTTTGGGTTTGTGTCTGATGTGTAACATGTATGCTTTCTCTGGACTTGGTTTATAACTACTGTAGTCCCAACGTTCGTCAAGATACTTATCAAGTTTAAATCCTGCCTTGTGACACATTACATGAAACATTCCTTCATCGACATAAGGTGTAGAACTTATCGTTTCAAACACTTGACGCATCGCAGGATTGATTTGTTTTCTCATGAGTTGTCGGAAATCTCTTGGCATGACATAACATGCACCTGACCATATAGGATAGTCGAGATTTCCGACACGAGGAAACTGTCTTACAAATTTGGGTAAAATAGATTTTCTATGTAGATTATCAAATGATGCAATACCCTTTGCTTCAAAGATATTTTTGTTACATTTTCTTACCAT
>Ga0181369_1000015_pt1 | contig 48621 bp, 16 predicted proteins | sample LowvirmetaG_8_FD_130088 | JGI IMG/M metagenome (GOLD analysis project Ga0181369, IMG submission 130088) | Marine viral communities from the Subarctic Pacific Ocean - Lowphox_04 viral metaG | ecosystem: Environmental > Aquatic > Marine > Oceanic | place: Subarctic Pacific Ocean | collected... | reverse complement strand
GAAAGGTCTTTCTGCTTCTACAAACTTAATCTCAAACAAATGTTTTGTTGTTGGAAACCAAATAAGGTCACCCTCATTAGGACGACCCTCTACATTCAATGCTGCATTATCATCTACCTTCTCAGTAAATTTAGTTCTAGAAAAGATGAAGGTAGTCTTGTCTTCAATACGGACACCAAACTTACTTAGAAGTTCTCCTTGACCTTCCCATCCATCTACATTATTAACATATGCTCTGATGGAAAGTGCTTGTGTGAAATTACTACTTTCTACTTCTTGAAAAATCGTGTCTTTATTGACGTATGTTCTGGGTAGATAATAGATATCTTGACCATAGAGTTCGATACTCTCGATGATCAGATTTCCCATAAACATTTGTTCCTGGGAAGAACCATTTAGATTTAGTCGGCAACTACTAGTGTAGTCCGACTGAATGCAATTTTCTGGGGGATCGTTTCTATAAGTCATATCAACCGATTAAATCCATTGGTGGGAGTTCGTATGTGCTACGAATAGTTTCTTCTAGGTCTTTCTTAAACTGACTACCATCTTCAAGAATCTGGCGACCATTCAGAGTCACACCACCTAGCATCTGAATACCATCATACTTACTGAGGTTGCGACCCCATTGCTGTTGGAATAATGCCTCCACATAATCTTTCAACCAGGCATCATTATACATTGCAGTGTAAACATCAGGATCTTGACGCATCAAAACTTCCACTACTATCTTGTCACCTGATTGAAGAGTTGCCCAATCAAAATCCAGGTAAAGTCTTCCTTGATATTCATTAAATCTGACTCTGCGATTTCTATCAGAGTTAGTAACAAAATCAAGAGTCTCAAGATACTGAGAGGTCATAAAGTAATGTAGAATATGTCCATGCGTCATTGCATAGATATCATTCAAGAAAATCTGATACTTGATATTAAAAATATTACCAGGAGTTACACTAGCAGCACCAATTTGAGTATAGGCATGATTAACTGCCAACACTCCAGGAGGAAGTGATACATATTCATTCCCTTCTGTCCAATCAGTAGAACCTAAAGCACTGCCTGTTTGTGCAGCAGTCTTAATTGCATCAGTTACTTCAATCTTGACGAATGCCTTATAACTGCCGTTATATGCATACTCTTGATAGTAATCAATTGCTTCTTCAATCAGATCATCCAGTTGCTCATCACACACGTTGATGTCAATTGCAGGAAAACCTAATCTACGAAGAGCATAGTTTTTTAGTTCTGTTTTAGAAGCGGGTTTTGTGGCAGACATATTTTATTAAGCGAATGAATCGACAACAAGTGATTGAACATCATTAGCACTAACGACTTCTCCAACTTTGAAGAATCCGTCAACATTATCTACGGTGATAGCAGTAGAACCAATAGCAGTAATAATTCCTGTAGTGCCAGTGGTAGCACCTGTCACAGTTGAACCAATTTCCATTGTAGTAACGTCGGTAAGAGTGAGAGTAGCATCAGTAGCAACAGTTGCTACATCAACAGTACCACCTGCTCCACCTGCCTGAACAATAGTGATTGTGTCACCGATACTATATCCAGTACCACCGTCGTTGATAGTAACATTGGTGATTGCACCAGAAGAGGCAGTGATATCGACAGTTAAATTAGTACCATTACCAGTTGTTGCAAGAGCAGTTCCAGTTGCATAACCAGAACCTCCTGCAAGAGATGCTAGGTTCAGTGATAATACTTCACCAGCATTGGGGTTAACGATTGTTACTGTCTCACCATTGAGATAATTACCACCACCACCATTAACACTAGCACTAGTGATAACATTACCTGAAATTACAACATCAACACCTAAACCAGTACCACTACCACCAGTAGTTGCCAGTGCAGTTATAGTTCCATTTGGGTTTCCCAAGCTGGTGAATCCACCACCTCCATTATTTGCAATCGACAGGGTAACAACTTCACCAGGTGTGGGGTCACCAGAAAGATTCAATGTCAGAGTGGTAGAGGTTGCAAGGTTGTTGAGCATTGCACTAAGTTGAGCAAAGGCATTATCAAGTTTATCTTGAACCCTTGCCTCGGTGTAATATTGATTAGTTCCTTCAGAAAGATCTGAAGTATCTTTAGTTCCAAGACTTGTATCAAATCTTGCTTCTGTGTAGAAGATATTAGTAGAACCTTCGGTTACATTGTCGGTATTAATGTCCGACTGAGTGACACTCAGAGCACCTGCACCGCTAAGTTCAATACCTGTACCATATGTGAAGTGTGTACGGGTCCTAGCAGCGGTTGTAAAGAGGTTTGTGGAACCTTCGGTTACATTGTCAGTATCGATGTCTGCTTGCGTTACAGTAAGCGTATAGGTGCCTGCTGTGTCATTGTATGCCTTAGTAATACCTGTACCTGCAACAACCAGAGCATTAACCCTGTCATCAACACGCTCATCTGTGTAATAAAGGTTGGTTCCCTCTGTAAGATTAGTAGTACTATGGTTTGCGATACTAGAAACTGTACCAGTTACATCACCTGTGACATTACCAGTCAGAGATGTTGCAACCAGAACACCTGTAAGGGTTGCACCTGTTGCAGTTGTTTCAAATGTCTTTGTGCCATTATGATAAAGTTCGATTGCACCAAGAGGCAATGCTTTAAACATGAAGTTGGTATTATCTTCATCATAGAATGAAATACCAGAGGCATCACTATTTCTAATCGATAGAGGACCAGTAGTATCAATTCTATTTTGAGTTCCACTCCAGTAGATCTGCATGTCATCGTCATTACCGAATGTTGCTTTATCGGTATCACCAAGAGCAATGCCACCATTAGCACTAATTTCACCAGTGAAACTGGATGTGCTAGTTACAGATAGAGTACCAGCAGTTGTAATAGATGTACCAGCGTTGAGTGAATCTACATATGCAGTTGCCCACCTTAGTGTACTAGCACCTAAGTTATAGGTACTATCGGTTTCTGGGTTAAAGGTCTTACCAGTAGAAATAGCAGCAACCAAATTACCAGTGATATCACCAATAACTCCGCCACTCGCTGTAATAGCACCTGTAAAATCAGAAGTGCTGCCAACAGTTAATGTGCTTTCTGTTGCAACTGCACCAGTTGTTCCACTAACAGTAAAGTTATCAGTGTCAACTGCAATGCCACCATTAGCATTCAGAAGACCAGTAAGAGTCGTAATACCAGTGACTGCTAAGGTACTACTAAGTGTTGTTGCATTAGTAACTCCAAGTGTAGAACTCAGAGTTGTTGCACCAGTAACTCCAAGAGTTGTACCGACTGTTGCTGCTCCACTAACTGTCGATGTTACCATCGTAATCTCATTTGCAGCAAAGTCTCCAGAAGAGTCACGAGCGACAATTGTAGAAACAGTTGCAGCAGTTGCAGTTGTTAACCCATCTAATAAGTCTGCATTAAGATTGTTAATCTTGTTAGTGGTAGGAATAACTAAAGCAGGACCAGAAGAAACTTGAGAGATGATTTGACCATCAACAGTCAAGGTGCCATCAATGTTGGCATTTGCATCAACATCAAGAGATGTTCCAGCACCAGTAAGATTCAGACTACCAGCACGAAGGTCACCGTCTGTGCCAGTAAGAACTTCAGAGGAGTTAGATGCACTTGTTAGGAATGCGAATTCGCTGGTGGATCTGTCGTATCCGAAGAAACCAATTTTCGCAGAGCCGTCGTAATAACGGAATTCAACACCACGATCTTTAGCGTCGTTAGACGTTGGTGCTGTGTCACCACCCACAGTAATAATAGGGTCATCGAGAGTTGTGACCGTAGAATTGACAGTAGTTGTTGTTCCATTGACAGTCAGATTTCCAGTAATAGTAAGGTCAGACTCAGCAGTTACATCACCACCGATGTCCAGAGTGCCACGAATATCAGTATTGCCGTTATCAGTATCAACAGTAAACTTATCAACAGCACTGTTGGTCTGAATTTTGAATGACTTATTATTAGCATTAATAGTAACGTTGCCGTGAGTTACCAAATTGCCAGAAATGTCTGCACTGTTATTAAGGTCTAGAGCACCTGTTAATTCAGTGCCACCATAAACTCTAGCGTCACCACTAACTGCAAGATTCTTACCAATAGCAGCACCACCTGTCAGACGGACTGCACCATCTGCAGAATAGGAACCAGTTAGAGTTTGTTGAGTATTTTTTGTGAATGTTACAATATCAGTGACACTAAAGGTGTCATTAATTTGAGTTGGATCACCAACAGTTAATGTACCAACAATATTTGTATTGCCGTTATCAGCATCAACACCAAACTTCTCAACAGCAGATCCGTTTCTGATAGAGAAGACTTCGTTAGCAGCATCAACAATCAGAGAGTCATTGATAGTTGTCTGACCCTGGACAACCAATGTACCATCAGTTGCAATGTTACCTGTAGAAGAGGCAACGGTCATCTTATCCGTGCTACCACTTCTTACAGCGAAGTTGGCATCAACATCAACAGTGCCGTTAAACTCAGAGTTGCCTTGGACTAACAGTGTCTGGTCGAATGTGACAGCGTTGCTGACATCCAGAGTATTTGTAATCTCAGTTGCACCGTTGACATCTAATGTGCCTTGGATATCAGTATTACCAGTTACATTATCAACAAAGAATTTATCCGTTGTTCCGTTTCTAACTGCAAAGTCTGCATCAACATCGACAGTGCCATTAACATTTAATGTCCCTTCAATTAAGGTGTTGCCATTATCAGTATCAACTGTAAACTTATCAACTGCAGATCCGTTTTGAATCTTGAAGTTTTCATTAGCAGCGTTGATGATTACGCTATCTTGAATAGTAACTTCACCCTCAACATTGAGAGTACCTTCAATATCAGTATTACCAGATGCACCTAGGACAGAGAACTTGACTGTATCACTATTACTTTTCTTACCAATAAACAAACCTTGGCTGGCATCTGTGCCGCCGATATGAAGACTAGTGCCAATACCAGCACCACCAAAGATTCTAGCGTTTGAGGAAGAATGTAAAGCATAGTTGGGTGTTAGAGCCTGGACAGATCCAGATTCAAACTTACGACGAACTCTCAGGAAGTTTTGCTCGTTGAAGTCTTCTGTAGCAGATTCTTTCTGAAGAATAGTACCGTTGATAACAACGTCGCTGTCGAACATAAAGTCGCCAGCAATATATCCACCACCATCAAATCGGAATGAACCATAATCATTAGATTGAATTTCCCAAAGACCACTACTACCATTCAATGCGAATGTGGGTTCATCAGTTGCTTCAAAGTGGACAGAACTGAGAACATTCAATGTGCTATTAAAATCACAAGCACCAGTAACTGTTACAACACCACCAAACTCTGCATTACCTGTAGTAGTATGAATCTCAGACTTAACCGTGCCTGCACCATTCTGGAATTGTAGTGACTTAGAAGCACCACGGAGCACCATCGTATCGTCGAAGCGAGAAGTGCTATTAGCACGGAGTGTACCATCAACATCTAGCAGACCACCGATGTTTACATCCTGAGTAATACCAACACCACCAGCAACTACCAAGTCGCCAGTTGTATTAGTAGTTGAATTAGTGCCAGATGTAAGTTTTACGTTACCTGCAATGATACCAGAAGCAGTACCAGTAAAAACTTCAGCAGTATTTGTAGCAGCATGGAGGAAACTATAACCACCACCATGACCAGCTAAGTCGGTATAGTTAGTATCCCAACCATAGAAACCTAAGCGTGCTTGAGTATCATAATACCTAAACTCAACACCACGATCTTTATTATCATCAGCTACAGGAGCAGTGTCTCCACCAAGAGTGATGATAGGGTCATCGACCTGTAAAGTTGCGCTGTTTACAGTTGTTGTTACACCATCAACTTGCAAGTCACCCCAGACACGGACCAGACCACTTACAGCACGGTCATCGCCAGGGTCAAGATTCATCGTCGCATCCGATGATGCGATGTAGTTATCTTGGAATCTTGCACCTTCGACCCAAACTTTACCTGCTGCGTCAGTTGCCTTGATATCAACTATGTCGTCTCCAGTGATAACAACATATGCATTACCAGCACCAGCATTGGTTGAGGTGATATTGAGGAATCTAGCAGTTGTAGCGTTTTGAGTTAACTGGAAGGTAAGGTTACCATCCCCAGTCTTATCCAGTGTCTGAGCAACAGTACCGTCAAGAGTAATGTCAGGGTCAGAGAAATACGACCGTACATTAACATCAAGTTCGCCAGCTCCGCTGTCCCCCGTATTATTAGCGCCAAACAGAAGATTACCGCTCGTGTCATTAACTTTAAGATAGTTAAGATAATTGAATCCTCTGTATCCAGAGGTTGCAGTAAGTTCTTGATCCAGTTCAAAATCTTCTTTTGTATTTCCATCAGCAAAAGAAATTCTATTATTTTGTAATTGTGTATTATCTACACCAACAGCAGCAATAGTTACATGTCCGTTGCTGTCAACATCAAAATCTTCTTGTGCAAAAGAAGCAAGTCCTTTCTGCTCTACTGCTGCTGCACCAAGATATCTCCACCCACCAGCATCTGTAGCATCAGTATGAGTTGGAGCGCCACCACCTGCAGCGATTCCTGTGATTGCTTGATATACCCTACTACTATCTTCAATAATATTGTATCTAGTATATGTTGTACCTGCTGCATATGCCGCATACTTACTACCCTCGGTAGCAGTAGCAATAGGTACGTTTGTTGAACTTGTTAGTCTACCATAAGCATCAACTGTAAATTTCGTAGCGTTTACAGTCTCTGTGCCAAAAGGTTCGCTGTTACCACCAACACCAGATACTGATGTTAATGACTCGGTATTGTAATCACCAGGGACAACTGCAGTAACAATAAGGTCAATTGTTGGGTTGCCTGTAATACCAGCACCATCGTTAATAGCGATTCTAGTTGCAGTACCAGTAATAGTTCTGGTTGCCGCATTGCCACCAGAAGTTCTAGAAATAATACCAGTGGTGGTCAGACCAGAAATTGCAGCAAGGTCTAGATCATATGCTTGTGCAGATTGACCTTCTACGGTGCCGTCAAGATTATAATCAGCAAGAGTTGATGGATTTGAAGCATTAATAATACGTCCCTTAGCGTCTACAGTAACAGAAGTGTATGTTGCTGAAGGAGTTCCAGTTCCATCATAATGTGGAAGAGTTGAAACAAGAGTCAATTCTGCATTAAGGTTTAGGTTTGCAGAACCATCAAAAACACCAGAAGCAGTAATATCTTGAGATAACTGAATCTGTCTTGTAGATGCTAAACGTGCAGCAGTAGAAGAATTACCAATTAAAGTTGCAGTAATAGTACCTGCAGAGAAGTTACCATCACTATCTCTTTGTACAAGAGTGTTTGCCGTATTGGAAGTAGACTCAACAGGACGTTCGTATCTCAGAGTGTTCCAAGCAGAAACACCGTCACCGATTTTAAAACGACCAGTGTCAAGTTCAATGCCTAACTCACCTTGAGCAAGAGTTGGATTCGCGTTTGCCCATTCCTGAGCCCCACCGCGTCTTAATTGTATTCTATTTGCCATTGTTTACAGACAACTCGATTGAGATTATGCTTCCAAGTTATTTATGCGTAATAAAAAAGGGGACGGTGCCCCTCTTAGTTATTCTGCTGCTGCTTCTGCAGTATCTTCTTCTTCAGGAGGTTGGGAAGCGGTCTCTGCCTCCTGAGGATTATAATATTCTAGTGTTTCAATAGCCCCTTGCAACTTCAAAGCAGTTGTTTCATTCTCTTTGATTTTTGCAGCAAGTTGTTGGTTCTCAGCAACCAGCGATTGAAAACGCTCTTTGAATTGCGTGAGCATGTCAGTTTGGGGGACTTGTTCAATAGTCATGATGTTTTTTCAGTATTTTGGACTAACGTTAGTAAGAGTGATTTGATATCACTCATATCAGATTTTAACTCAGAAACTTCATTTTGTAAAGCTTGCATTTTTGCTTTTTCCATTTCTTCAGCACGGCGAGATGCCATGTACTTTTCATATTCTGATACATTCCCGCACTCGATAGAACCAGTGCGGGTATCTTTAAACCAACCGTCTGCGTCGGCAACGGGAACTTTCATAATTAGATAGCGAGTGCAATTGCTCTAAAGTCCTGAATTTGAGGAACATCTGCCTGGTTGGGGGAGATGAGGAGGATTTTAATCTGATACTGCTGGAAATCTAATCCAGAAACTTCATATTCATAATCCTCAAAGAATCCTTCTTCATTTGTTGCAGGAATTAGTGCGTCATCTACTGGGAAATATGTCCAACCGAAAGATTCAATTGGATCGCTAGAACCAGTTGGTAACACTCTATATAGTGGTTTAATCAGAGTATCAGGTGGACGCAAACCTGCAAAGATTAACTTAATAGAACCAGATGGATTTGTTAGCGTAGCAATCTTGGTAATATAACATGCCTCATGCTCATCACCAACAGAAACAAGTGCTGCATTGACGTTTGATGGTTTGTTGATTCTATTTGTTGTTGTTAGCAACGAGAATCTATCAAGGTCAATAACTGGCGAGACATTATCAGTTTCACTCGTAAGTGCTAGATCCATTCTAAATGACTTTCCACCAGACAATTCTGAGGATTCATTAATGCTGGAACAAATAATCTGAGGAGTGTTGAAATAGTTATCCTCATCTAAGAGAATATCATAAAACTCTCCAGTGTTCGCAAAAGAAGCCTGAGTCAGATTCACACCATCATTGATTGATGTGCCTGTAACAGTATTAACTCTTGCGGTAATGTTTGTACCAGGTAGAAGCATCTTCTGAATCTGAGGTGCAAATTGTTCATATTGAACGTTTTGCGTAGCCTGCACACCCTCACCACCAGATCTGATTCCTCTAGAACCGATGGAAGTTGTTGCAACATCATATGTGTCGAGAGTTGGATTTAAAATAGCAGTATGAGTTTTGTTAATCTCTGTTAGCGGAATGCCATCAAGATTATAACACTCTACGATAGACTCATCATTGAAAGAAGCTGCTGTTGTTCCATCAAGACCCCTCTCAGTGATTGTAATAGTCTTACCATCACCGCTAATTGCTTCATAAGACATGATTTCAAATGGATCTCCTTCAAAATCTAATGGGAAGTCGATGCCAATTTCTCCCGAAGGACCAGGACCATACACCCTAATATAACCAACATTACTGCTACTAATTGCAGCACCATTAATAATTCTATGGAAAGCAGTAGCATCATTCACATTAATAGTAGTATCTGTTGCTGAGATAGAGGAAGATAGAACCGTAGAACTTACTTCACTAGTTACACCAGCAATAGAAACATTATTACTCAAACTATGCATAGCATGGTTCGTATGAATCATGCGAATTCTTCTTTCGGATGTTGTGTATGTTGGGGTTGTATTGGGGAATGCATCACTAACAGCAGAACTCTCAACAGCGTCTCCAGAATAAACAGGAGCAACAGTAGTAGAAATTGAGGCAGTCTTAGCAGACTGAGAACCAGTGATAGTTTCTGGAGTTGTATCATCAAAGTTGGTAGATACGTAACGGAGTGTCAAAGTATTTGTTCCGCTATCCCAAGTTATTACTTCTGCAGTAGGTGCTGCAGCAGAGTCGCCTGTAATTGTTTCACCAACAATAAAGTCACCAGATGCACCAGTCACAACAACCGTAGCAGTTGTTTTTGAAGATACTACTCTATTTGTAATAGCACCACCAGTAGAAGAACCAGCAACCCAGTTTCCACTAATATCAGTAATAGTTACAAGTTTTCCTGCAAGACTATCTACGACTTTAACAACTGTACCTTCAGCAAGTGTAGTCTTCTGATAGATACGAGCACCAATCGTATATGGCAATGTTTGAGAGTTCATTACCAACTGCAATTCAGGTTGGAAGGTTTGAACAGAATCTACAGGAAGTTCTGCATATCCACCATTACCAGGAAGCAATTCAGCATTATTAAACGTAACTCTACTATTCACAGTAGTATCAAATACTGCTCTATTGAGTTTGAACTTCATATCCTCATACTGGTCGGCAGTCCAAGTAGTTGCGTTTTGCGACTTAAACAAGACACCCGCATAAGGTTGCTCAGAGATCGTTCTATCTCCACCAATTTCAAGTTCTCCCATTCTAGAAATCCAAACCTGATACTCGTTTGAGTCTGAGAAAAGAACAAAACAATGTTCCTGAGACTGTGGAATATAAACAGGTGCTCTAAATGTAAATTTAGTAGGGATAGCAGCAGATTCAGAGGTTTGAATATCAGTTGGATTGATGGTAACATCAGAGAATGGAAGAATCGAAGTAGTAGGATATCCATTTTCCATCGTTCTAATCTGCATAGAGATTGGAATTGTACTATCTGTAGCAAAGAAATAAATTTCTACAGAGGTAACAAATATACCACCAGGAATATCATTAATGAAAGATTGTGCGAGAGGGTCCCACCAACCAACTTGACGAGTCTCTGTTCTAGTTGTCCGAACAGTTCTTCTCTGAGTAACTGTATCGCGAACAATATCAGCATTACGTACAGCAACTACATTTTCACGAACTCTCTGTAAAGTTCCTGCCGCTGTAAATTCAACTTCTCCAGAAGACGCAACTGCACCTGGAATTCTTGTATCATCTGCTTGAGATGTCATACGAAGAGTTCTTGTACCAGTCTTCCAACGAGGATTGACATTCTTGATTGGTTCTGGAATAAAGAAGTTGCCCCTATATGATCCAAAACGGTCAGTAATATGTCTACGGTCTTTTACAACTGCTTTAGCACCAGACTTTCCTCTAAGAACTTCACCGACTTCCATATTGCCATAGTACTTAGAATTCTTACCATTACGCATTGCCAGCGCCCAAACATTATGGTTAATAAAGTCTGTATTGGAAGAATATGAGGTAGGAAGGTCGGAATCATCATATGGGTTATAACCCTTATACCAACTATCTGGTTTAAGGCACTTAAACTTACACTTACTAGTAAGACCAGTAATAGTCTCACCAGGAACAAATGGAATCGAGTTTGTTCTGCTGTCAACTGCAGGATCTTTAATAACCTCAATGACCTTTGGAGTTACATAATCATTGATAATTTTTCTATCGAAGAAGATATAGAATCTTGTTCTGGGTTTCATTCTTTCCGCAGTAATACGGACGTTTCTAGAACGCATCCAGTTAATAGATGAGGTAGAAACAACACTATCACCTAAAGACCTTCTATCAATTCTAGGAACAACTCTAGACCTAATTCCTGTTCTAGTTTGTCTTCTTGTAGTTCTGATAGTTGTGATTCGGTCAGTAGCACGTCCTCTACCCCAATCAGAACGACGACCACTGTTTTGGGTTCTGGAACGCCTTGTACGTCCAGTCCAATTTGTTCTCCAAGCACCCCATTGAATAGGTCCGAAACCTCCTCTACCAGTTGCGTTTAACCGTTGTCTTGTTGCTTGGAAGTTACCTTCGATATTAGTAACTTTAGTTGGGAGACGTTTTGTATCTACCCAGTCATCTGATGCTGGATCGAGAGTAATATTACCGATATATGCAAAGACATTGAAAGGATTAACGTTTTCAACACGAGATGCATATGGTTGCTCAATTAAAGTATCTTCAACATAAGGAAGAGTGATAATTGCACCTTCATCATCAGAACCAGTAGAACCAGTTCTTTGATAATTTAAAGATAGAGTTTCACTAACTTCTAGAGGAACTGAAGTTGTGTAATGCGAAGCTCTAGCAAGTCCTTCCTCAAAGTCTAAAGATGCAGAGAAGTCTACAGAAGTAGTCTGAGACTTAGAGTGATCGGTAAAGTCATCTACAATGAAACCATTTTTCAAACGACTCTTACCAGAAGCATCAGTAATATCTACATTGAAGGTATCGGTCTCAAGCATATTAAGAGACGTGTAATACTCAACTTGGTCAAGTCTAGTTTCAAGACCACCAATATCCCTCATGGTATATCTTCTATTTTCAGACCTAGTGATGATAACATCTTCATCAGGGTCAAATCCATATGGAGCATGACGAAGAGTTGCTAATAGCATTCCCTCTTGTAAATTATCAGGTTCTGAAGGTTGCTCTTCAGACTTACCTACGATAACTTTGAACTCTCCATCTGGAGAGAGGAATAGTTTATCAATTCTTGCCAAATACCAACTAAAGTCACAACGGAAATTACTTTCAATTTTAGGAATGTCAAATAATGTTGCACCAGGAGTTCCTGAGGTTGGATAAACTCTGGATTTGAAATCTAATGTTGAACAATTAACATATGCAGGAGATGCTACAGAACCAGCACCACTATAAAGGTTCTTTACACCAGGTCTAAAATCAAGATAATCTGATAAGAATCTACCGTTATAGATTGGAACATCTGAATATGATGTGTTCAGATATGACTGACCCCCAAAGTAATCGCCTGTTGCGGAATGATTGTAGTAGTCGATAACGACTTTAACTTTTCTAATAGGTGCTGCAACACCCTTTTGTCTTACCAGTCTAGAAATTCCATATTGGAACTCAGTTTGACCTGTTTGTAATTCATATCTATCAGTAATTACCTTTGATCCAAGTTCAATTGAACCAATAGAATCATTGATAATCGCACTAATTGCAGCACCAGTACTATCAAAACCACTTACAGTTTCACCAACTTGGAATGTTCCATCTAAGTAAACAATACTTAATTTTAAAGTGCTGGAATTAAATCCAACAACTCTTGCTCTTGATAAAGAAGTTTTTCCACTAACAATAGTACCTGTAGCAAAGAATGCAGGTTCTACAAGAGTAATAGATGGAAGAACAGGATCATCATCATCTAAAGATTCATATACTGCATGAAGTCGATATGCATCAGTCAATCCTAAAGAAATATCTGTGTCATCAATTCTTGTTCCATACAAGTTACTATAAAGAAGATTATAGTTTTGCTTATCAAGATTTGCAGTCGTCTTATTTACTTTTAAAACAAACATCTCAACAGGAGACTTTGTTTTTCTAGTAGTAATATTCTTCGAGATTGTTGCAGTAACCTTAACAGCTGTAATATTTGTTAAATTATCTACCTGAAGAGTAGTTCTGTCAGCAGTAGTAAAGGATGTGTATCCAACAGCACCAGTATTAGTAGTATCAACGGTAACCTGGTCGCCAACAGCATGAGTGCCACTAGTACCAGCTAATACTGTAACGGTAAAGTTTGACTCACTAATAGATTCAAACTGTTCGTTTTCAGGAAGAGTGATTGAAATAGAGTTGGAGGCAACTGTTTGAGAATCAAAAGTTCTTCTGACAATCATAGATTCGTCAGAAATACTATTTACATATGGTTTTGTTAATTTAGTAAATAGATTGGCATTGTCAAGACCATCTAATCTCGATCTCTTTCTAGTTAAAACAGTATAATCACCAGCAGTAGGTGCAGCAGCACCAGCACCAGGAGTTACATTAACTACTTGATCTGCAAAATCAAAGATTGTAGATGGATTTGATGTAGATAATGCAGCAGGAGTAACTATATCAACATCAACATATTGAGTAGTATTGAAGAAAATTCTATCGCCAGATCTTAAATCAGAAGCAAAGTTTGAATTCAATCCAGTAATCTTTTCAGCAGCACCAGTTGCATCGTATGTGAATGTCTGACCCTGAAGAGTTTTTACATCTGTGAGGACAACATCAGATGTAAATTCTACCGCAGTTGTGGTTTCATCTCTACCAACAATTTGCCTTACATCTGAGAACTGATAGACATACGTCTCCTCAATCGTATCAAGTTGCAGACCATCTAAAGTTAAAACCTCACCTTTTTGGAATACACCTTCTACTTGATACAATTGAAGATGGTCAGCACTTGAAATACCACTAACAAGATATCCCTTTGCTCCTGTATTGAGACCAACTAATAAAGAACCAGCACTAATTGTTTGAGCACTTGCTAATTCTAAAACAGTGAACATTTGAACATCGAAGATATGCAAAGCATACCTATCATCTTCTGTTCCATAAACATTATCTGGGTCATCCAGGTGCTCTAATACACATGACCTAGCAAATCCAAGAACATTACCTTGTGCAGTACCTTGACTTGCAGTAAATGTATCTCTAAGTTCAATAGTTTGATATGCATTAGTAATTGTGGCACCACTAGTGTTCAAGAATCCATAAACATTCTCAAGTATGCATTTGTTACCTAATGTGAATGGAGAGATAACATTTTGTGCCGAGTCTGTATCTCTTGGTTTTCTGAGATCGATATATGTTGGTGAAAGAGTCTTAACTCTATATCCTCTAACGTATGCAGTACCTGGTCCAATTTCAACAGAATATAAATCATCACTTGGAACTGCACCAGAAGAAGTGGTATCACCTGCTTCGTAAACACCATTATTAAAATTATCATTTAGATTTTCACGCATTTCTACGGTGAAATCTACAACAGTATAATCTCCAGACTCTTCATATGTTCTAAGAGCCAAAGACTTTTCTAACTCATCATATGCACTACGGTCAACAAGTTTCTCAACTTTACTGCCATTAATACGAAGCAATTCGATAAAGTCTTTATCCGCTTCATCTGTGAGAAGTTTCTTAATTAAGTTTGCTGTGATTCTAAATCTGTGAGAACCAGGAGCAGCATAATTAGATGTGCCTGCAGCGTTATCATTGAGTGATAAGTCATCTTCAGGAGTAACAATAGATTCTAAAATTTCAAGACCAACTCTATATTTTGGCGTCGTCCCGTATTGGTCAAGAAGAACTGTTTGATATGCTACGTCTACAAAATATCCCCTAATAAAGTAAACACCTGGTTGAATATATGCAACAGAACCTTTCTGAAGTGAGTTAGTAGGAAGAAGTTGTGCAAATGGAGATCCGATTTCAATCAGAGTTGTTCCAAAAGTAATCTCTGTATTAGTAACTAACTGTTCGTTGTCTTGGAAGGTTTCTACAGTTCCACCATCTCCACCAGACTCAATATACTTAACGTATAGTGTAATATATCCCTTATCAGAAACAGTATCAGAGATAGTAAAGAGAACTTTTGCCTTAACACCTGTAGAAAGACCTTCAATAATTCTACCTTCGAGTTGACTACGATACAACTCAACGTCTGCACCAAGGAAAGATTCTTGGAGCATGATAGCGGAAACACTCAGGTCATAACCTACCTGACCAGGGATGACCATCGCGCCATCTTTGAATAAGTGTTGTCCTACATTCTCCACCTGATTCTGGAGAACTGACTGCATTGTAGTGAGTTCTCTCGCCTGAATAGGGAATCCAGGACGGAATAGAACCTTATAAAAGTTCTTATCCTTATCGAAATCGTCGTAATAAGGAGTTACGTTAAGATTGGTATTTTGTGCCATTAGAATTCGATTACGATTTTGATGTCTTCTACCTGGTCGTTTGCACGACTAATTGATCTTCTATTATCTATATAAACAACGTCTCCGCTGTTTGATTCAATTTCTGGTTTTGCGTATCCATTATTAAACTTCATACCCAAGTCATACTCGGTATTGTTGATTGTCCTAGAAGACGAATTAGGAACAGCAGGGAAGTTTGTATCTGGTTGTCCAGCAGCACCTGATGTTGCACCGTTTATAACGTTAGAACCATCAAATTCATTTTGCGTACCAGTAACTTCTGGGAAAATACCATCTGTAGCATTCTGATAATATTTCAGAACCTTGGTAGTAGCATTCCAAGAAATAACACGACCACGAGCAGTAACGTTTGTGCCACCAACAACTCTTGTTTGAGTAACAATTTCATCGGGAACATAGTTACCTTGAAATGATGGTGGAAAAATGACTGCTTTTGTAGCAGAAACTGTCAAATCAGAGATGAGTTCTGCCGTACCAAACTTTAAAGGATTGGTAATTAAACCAATACGACGATAGTCGTTATCAATCGGGAAGTCACCCGCACCTTCATCATAAGAAAGTTTGGCATTAACCATCACACGGAAAGCACCAGTTTCAACAACCGCATCAGCACCATGCCCACCAGGAGGAGGAATGATGACATCAACTTGAGCACTAGTTCCTGTACCAATACCAGTAATATTATCAACACTGATTTTACCAAAAGTATAACCAGTACCACCAGAAGTTACGGTAGCAGAAATAATTTTACCACCATCAACAACAATGGAAACACGACCACCAGTACCATCTCCATTGATGGCAACGTTATCATATGTACCATTGTTGTAACCAGCACCAGCAGCGTTAATGACAACAGTATCGATTTCACCAGATACTGCATTAGTCTTCACCGCATCATTGGTAAAGACTGGCATATAGTCATTAGAAAAGAATTTCAAGACCGACGCAACAGGAATCGTATACATATACTTCCAACGATAACCATCACCAGTTGTGATAATGGAAGTTGAAGTACCAGTAGGTTCAACAGTAGAAGGCTTCCCGTTTGGATCAGAAGGAGAAGTACCATTGTAAATTACTTTATATACTTGATATTGTGAATTTACAACATAAAAGTCAGAATCATATAATTTAGTAGCACCAGAGGCAGCGGTTTTACTAGGGGAATAATCATGACGATACATGTCGTAGGTGAAACCTAATCCACCAGTAGTTTGTTCTGGAGAAACCCAGTCAATTCTACGAACAACTTGAACGGTATCCGCAGCGAGAACTCTCTTCAATGAAACCATATCATCATATGAAGCAGAAAACTCTCCGAAAGAGTCTACCGCTTGAGGTGGTGAGTTCTCATTGTCCCAGGGTTGAGGTCTCCCAATGAACAAATATAAACGGTCGCGAGAAATTCCTGCAATATCATCACTATCGTTAGGATTTGGTCCTTCCAATGATTTGATAAATTTTTTCGCAGAAAAAATTCTAAATTGATCAGTAAGTAGAGCTGCCATTTGGTATGAGACTATTGTCCTCTTGTTTATTTATGTTGGTTACGAACGGATAACTGTCTGGTACTCGATTCGCTTAATTCTATATGATGCACCACCATTACCATTGATAGTTTCACCGCCAATGATTGCTTGTGCTACAGCACCAGAACCTGTAGTATCACTTCCATCATTAGTGAATGTTACTGTTGGATGTAAATTATATGAACCATCAACAGTTTGCTGAATTCCATATCCACCATTAGTAATTGTCAATGAAGCAATTTGGTCACCAGCAGTAGTCATAGTTGCAGTTGCTGTGCAAGCAATATCTCCAGTATCCTCAATAGTGACTGTTGGTACGGCACTATAGTTTGTTCCAGGACTCTGGATTATAAAGTCAACAACTGTTGAATTATGAGAGAATTCATATAACAATCCAGCAATACCAACATTGACATCACCAGTGTTGAAAGGCACAATGCTATTAACAACCAGTAATTGTGATGATGGATCCCAACTGACTACAGTTCCTCGTACACCAGAAACTGAACCAGTAATAATTTCATTAACACTATAATTTTGACCATTTCCAAAGTTAGCATCAAGATATAGATAAATTACAGAATTATGTTCAACACCATCACTTAACGTTCCTGCAGCTCCAATATTAGCATATCTGAATGGGATGCTACCATCCTTAATACTGTCACCAACTTGGAATAGGGTTGTGTTCTGCCCACCGATAGTTTCTTCAATACCATATAGTGATGAATAAATACCACCATCTAAATTGATTTGATTTTCATATCCAGTTCCAGTATTTACCAAATCAATAATACCATTTCCAGCACCATCTAATTCATCATCATCTTCAAAGGTTTTATCTGTAAGAAGAGATGGTGGATCTGTAAGAAGGAAAATATTATCACCAATAGAATTTAGTACAACGTGTGGTAGGAATCCTGATGGAGCAGTAGATGCAACACCAGCATCAAATTGAACAATGGCATCTTCTGTAGAAGGAATACCACCATCAATAAATGCTAATTCATCAACTTCAAATGTAACTAAGAGTTCCTTGGTACTAGGATTCCAGTCATAAACTTTAGCAATTTTACTGCTAGCATTTTCAACTCTACGGATAACTCTATCACCAACATTAAATTTGTATGTTGATATTCCATTGACATCTTGACCTGAGTCAAGAATAACTCTTTGGTCATAATTAAAGTTTACACCTCTAGTTAGTCCAGAGAATTTACTGGTGGATTTTGATGTATATGCAATGGTTTCAGTACCAAGAATAATTTCACCAGAACCAGGAAATGCATCAGTAGAATCAACATAGATTTCACTATCTGATGCAGTAACATTTTTTATCAGTCCAGTTAGATAAATTTCTGAGGAATTAAATGCCTGTCTGGATCTTGTCCTGCGCTTTAAATTTACAAGTTTAGTAAAGATAATATTTGGTTGACTTGTATATCCTTCACCAGGATTAGTAACATCAATACCAACAACAGAACCTTGTTGGATTCTAGCAACTGCTTCTGCACCAAGACCGCCACCACCAGTAATAAGAATGAACGGAGGTTGTTGATAAAATTCTCCTGGATCTGAGACCGAAATAGAAGTAATTTTACCTAGTGTATCAATTCCCGCTCTTCCTTGAGCACCTTGTCCACCACCACCTTCAAAAATAACGGTAGGTGGAGTAGCATACTGTCTACCAGCACCTGTAAGAGCAAGACCTGTAACAGTTTGAACTACTGCAGAACCAGTTGCTCCTGTTCCTTCACCACCGAGTATTCTTGCATTTGCAGCGCCAAAATAATTGTCTCCATTGGTAGACATCTTAATATAAGATACCGCACCATTATCAATAATAATATCACCGCTTGCTCCAAAAGGAAGAACCGTTTCTTGGTCAGGTACAGAGTCACCTTCAAATATAGGTGTGCCATAAAATTTTGGACCAATAACATAAGGATATACTGGATTCCCAGAGGAGTCCTCCGTCATAAAATATGCATACGTACCATTTGGATACTCTGGAGTAACAGAAAATTTACCATTATATTCATCTAGAGTACCGTAATTTTCTTCATAAATGTAATCTTCTACCAAATCTCCACGAAGATACTTGTCTTGAACACTTCTAATGTTATATCCAGAATTACTATAAGAAAAGAGATAAAGAAGTCTTGGTGCATTAACAGGAACTTCAAATCTAAGTTCTCTTTGAGATGCAGCGTCAAATGAACTTATATACGTTGAATATGTAACTTCAGAACCATCAATGTAATATGAAATACCCTGACCAGCATATAACTGATTGGTGTCTCCAATAGTAATCGGAACCGTGCCATGCCAACCATCTACTCCCTCAGAAATCAATAATGTCTGACCATCATTACTAGAGTCATCCTGATTGAAAATATAAGTTTTCCCTCTTTCAAGAGATACAAATGGGACAGTGCTTCCGTCGAATACGAATGATCCGCTACTAACGGTTAAATTATAAGTAACCGTACCAGTTGTACTTACTAAAGGTCTGGCACCTGGCATCTCCAAGTCAGTTTTTAGTCTATAAGAAGATACTTCTTTTATTACAGAACCAGTAGAATCATAACCAAAAGGTCCGTAAATTGGATATCCATCGAAGGACATACCAATAACTTTAGAGTGTCCATTTGGATGACGTGCAAAATCGTCAGTTCCTCCTCCATAGGATATTGATTTAAGTCCCCAGTGGTCATAAGTTGGACCGTTCGCATCTTGCATGTAAATATAGACTACCTGATTCTGGTTTCTAGAATCGGGTGGAATACCTACAGTTACCGTTTTAAGAGTATCAAAACTACTATCATTCCATGCAGCAACAACGCTAGAACCATACACAGTTCCTGGAAAGAAAATTCTAAAATCTTCAGTAGAGTCAACTAGTTCTCCACCGTTACTATCATTACCTCGGATGACTTCTAAATCTAATGTAAATACGTTTCGTAGATCTAATGTAAGTTGAACAAGTCTAGTTCCTGCACCACTACCAAATCTTATATGTCTACCAATATTAAATCCACCAGTTGGACCAACACCACTGCCACTATCTTCAATAGTAGCTTTAGATAATACACCTGAATAGTCATTTAGTACTTCATCAGGACTAATTGTTGTTTGTCCTCTAAAGAATTCCCCAACATAATAATCATTTTCAGTTGGTTCATCCTCAGTTGCAGAACTGAGAGTCATATATCCCTCATTTCCTGCATATCCAGACATGTATCTGTGATTCTTGCAGTAGTAGTAAATTCTACTACTTTCATCAGGATTCATAATGAATACCGTCTGATATTCATTTTCATAATCTGCAGCAGGAGCATTAGATACACCTGTACTATTATAATATAAACTTCCACCATTCAAAAGACCATCTTGACTAGTGCTCAATTGAATTGGATGACCTATGCCTATAGCATTAGATGCATCTGATTGATTAAACTTAATTAAGTAATTTCTTTTTACTTGAATATTTTCTGGTGCAAAATAAAACACACCTGGTGCGAATGGTCCAAATTTTTCAGCATCAGGTCCAAATTCAATGTAATATACATTAAGAGAAATAGGATCCGAACCAATTCTAAACTGGAATCCAGTTGAACCTAAAATTACATCATCAGCAGAAAATGCGAAGTCAACTGCTCTTAGATAAACATGAGTAATAGCACCCTGTCCATCTCTTATAATTTTAGAAATTTCTCCTCGGGCATTACCACCAATTTCTTCACAAATTCTACCAACTTCAACAGCACCAAGAGATTCATCGAGATTGGTAACATCGATTAAAATATTACCATATTCAACTTTTACATTCCAAGTAAACTGCTTTAGATTGCCCCAATCAAATACACCATTATCTAGAGAAAACTCATCCAATGTTTTACTACTATGATAGTAGTAATTATTATTTTCTGTTATGACATCGTAAATATTTGAATTTTTTACATATGGATACTTTACAGTATCAATACTAAATCCTGGAAGAGTGCCTCCATCAGTATCCCAATCTGGAGTATGAAGTAACCCACCATTTGCAAAAATACCAGTTACTTTATCTTTTTGTTCTACTCTATCAGATCCGAAAGGTACATCCTTTCCAGCTCTAAGAATAAATGTCTGGTCAAAATTTCTATCGACAAGGGGTCCGCCACCAGGAACTCTTTCAGTTTCAAATGGTGATGGTTTAGGATGATTGTCAGATACAATTCTCAATCTATCAGTAATATTATCATCCGAATCCAACAAAAATGTTCCTGAAGTAGGAGAGTTTGGATGGGTTTGCCAAATTTTATTGAAAGCAAATGACGTTACAACATCAGGAGTTTCTTGTTCGGGAGTAATTTGGAGTCTTAGTGGGTCATATCCTCTACCCCTATTTAAAACTCTAACGTGGACAATCTTACCAGAATCTTCGTCAATGATTGGATATAGAAGTGCTTCCTCAACAGGAATACCACATCCAGTGACGACTAATCTAGGTGGATCTGAGATATCATATCCAGTTCCTCCGTCAACAACTCGTATCGCTTTAACGCCAAATATATCATCGAAAATAGGTTCGATGACAGCGCCAGTTCCAGGGACAGTTCTTGCCATTTATCTCAACTTACGACGTTAATTGTTCCATTCATAGCAGCATGGATTGTGCATTGGTAATACAGTGTAGTTGGTGCATCCATTGGTACAGTCCAATACAACACACTAGAACCACTACCAGATTGTCCAGAGGTATATGGAGTACCACTCAATCCTTGGGTGCTCTGAATTCTGAATGGGTGAGCACCCGCTTGCACCGAGTTATCGAATGCGTATGTTGCCCCTCTCGTCACGTAGATTGTAGGGTCATTTGCAGTAGTTGGAAATCCAGGACCACTGAAAGTATAATCAGATGCACCATTTGCATTAACTTCCCACCAAGTCATTGGACTACGAGTTACAACCCATTCAGTTCCACTCCAATATAAAGAATCACCCTGAGTAATACCAGTAACATTAGTGTCTGTAAGAGCAGCAAGTGTTGTTGTTAAAGTACCATCAAAGTTAATGGTTAATGTATCACCACTAACTGCGGTTGTAATGTTAGTTCCACCAGAGATAGTTAATGTATCTGTTTGACTATTTGCTGTTGTAGAACCAGTATCACCAGCAACAGTTGCAAATAAATTAATAGAACCAATTCCAGCAGCATCATCGGCAGGAACAAAGTTACTACCATCCCACTTCAAAATTTGATTAGTGGTAGGTGCATTAGTTGTAATATCAACATCAAGTAAATCATCAATACTAGAATATTGAGTAAGTAATGCTGCTCTAGTATCACCAACACCACCAGCGGTAATGTTCATATTTACATATGGATTGTCATCACCATCTACGGTGAAAAAATATCCAGGATAAGTAGCAGCAGCAGGAGCATTACCTATAGCAGCATATTCATTCTTATAATAGATTGCGGTACTAAAATCTACAATGTTTGTACTACCATTAAAGGTCGCAGTTCCAGTCCCATAACTTAAACTAACATTTCCCGTCCCATTAGGAGCAATTACAATGTTAGCGTTTGAAGAGGAAATAATCGAGTTGCCATTGACATTCAATGCTGAAGTCAGAGATGAATAATCAGATGGTACAAAGTTAGTTCCATTAAATTTTAAAACTTGATTTGCCGCAGCATTAGCTATGCTAACTCGGATTTCTCCTCCAGCCCCAACAGCATCATATAGCTCAGTGAAATTATCATTAATTTTATCGCCGCCAGCACGGAGGGTATCCCCCGTGTTATCGTTGGCGACAGTACCAAGATTAAGTGATTGCTTAGCCATTACTTGCTACGTTTTTAGTTATTTATTAGTTTACCAGGGTCAAACAATTTCAGGATCGACCAATTCTTCACCATAGTCGGCAAGATTTGGTGGAGTCCAGTCATCAGGAACTATACTCTCTACAATAACTTCTGGATTCTTATATCCAGAACCAGCAGATGTAACTTCGACACCCGCAACACCTACAAGAGCTCGGACTTGACCATCAAAACCAGAGATAGAATCCAGTCTCACAGATGGACGTGAAGTATATCCAGAACCACCTGATGTCACTGAAACTGTATCAATTGTACCCGTTGTAAGATTTGCCGTTCCTTGAGCACCTTGACCGAAGACGGAACCCAAGTAGTCGAAAGTAATCAAAGAGTTAGAAGATTCAATAACAGCAACCTCGCGGTCATCTGTTTCACCCTGAATTTGAATCAAATCACCTGGTTCGACTGGTGGAATAACTTCTGCTGCATCAACGTCTGCTTCAGACCCAACGTAAGAGAACGCAACGAATGAAGAACCAAAGCGAGGAATTTCAGAGAAGATAATTCTAGAACCAACAATTTCAAATCCAATTCCAGGTTCCTGAATAACACCATTGAGCGAGACAATGATATTATTTTCAGGTCGAATAACGCTAGATTGTACACCTTCAGTCAAAGTCAATGAGTAGAATACATCATTACGCTTCAAGTTGAAGGATTGGCGTAAAGAATCAAACTCGAACGAAATATCGTCAAGTTGTCTCAACTTACCAACATAGAATCCAGTGAAGGAGGAACCAAGTTCAGGAGCTTCTGTGAATTGGATTTCATCAGAGAATGCCGTGAATGCGTTTGTAGCACCAGGAGGTTGCAAGACACCATTGATAAAGATGAGCATGTGACCTTCAGGATCAGGCAAATATTGCGTGCCATTATCCGTAGAAAGTTTAAAGTTAGTTTGTGTACCATCAAATCCTTTAAAGGAACGTTTGACTCTTGCCTTGAGATCAACAATACTAAGAATTGCAGATTCATATCCATCAGAAGATTTAATTGCATCTGTGTCCGCGAAAGTTCCTGCAATATCAGTAAGATATAATCTCTTATTGATACCAACATTACGAATATCTTGAACCCTTGCAGATGCAGATCCTGTGTTAACAATTCTAGTATTAACTGTAGCATAACCAAGTGGTATATTGGATGCAATTCCATAATCACCAACCTGGTCTCCATTTGCGAAACTACCTTGATACTCACTGACGTATATAAAGTTATTATCAAGGTCAATCTTTGTGATGATTCCATATGTTGAAGAATCTTGCTGACCTGCAATAACGCGATAGAGTCTATTTCCAACTGTGAAGTCATTAAGACTACTCAGGATAGAAATTCCAAGTCTTGCGTATCCAGTAGAAGCAATCTTATCACCAACACCAACATCAAGACCAGCAAATTTAGACACATCCAGATACTGTCTAGATGTATTTGGATAAACAACTGCATTAGATTCAAAGGTTCCAATCAAAGATTCTGTATCTACAATGAGTCTACCACCAGTATTACTAGTTACTGCTGCTTCAGTCTTAATGAATCCTGTTGGCGTAGCAGTTGCTCCACTAGTAAATGCTTTGAATGGAATATCATTACTAAATTCACCCTTAAGGTCAATAATGTGAATTCTATCTTCAATGGCACTGATTTGAGCAGTTGTGGAATTAGTTGCACCAACAATAGTATCGGTGATTGCCCAAACTCCTGCAGTGATTTCAATGTCAATATATTTGAAGTTTTCATCCTCAAAGAATCCATAAACAGTACCTGTTACTCCAGAAGAACCTTGCTTCTGAACAGATTCATTCATTGTGAATGGTCCATCAGTGATATCACCATCAATTCGGAATCTCTTGTAAACCTTAACAACAAATCCTTCATTCAGTGTAACAGATTCAACTTCACCATATACATCACTTTGTATACCGTAGATATAGTCAGAACCTTGAATCCCACCACTAATACCAACAGGAACATTTCTAGTTCCATAAGTCTCACTTGGAACAGTAATACCGTTAATTGTTTGTAATTGGGTATAATGTGTATCATCAGCAAGTTGTCTATTAACAATATTCAACCCATTTCTAACCAATGCCGAGAACGAATTCAAGGAATATTCTGAAGCTGCTGTTGGATCATAGTAACTAAAGAATCCAGCAATGCCCGAAGGAGATAATAATGTGTTGTCAAGAGCACTTGACATATAATCCTGAAGCAAATCTAAAGTATATGTTTTAACATTAAACTCAGTATCAGAATAGAATACTTCGCCAGATACTGCTGCATATGGATCGATAACTCCCTTATTGAGTTTCAAACCCCAAGCATAAACACCAGATACGTCGTCTCCAGCATAAGAAGCAATACCAGATGCATTTCTCACATACAGAGTCGAGCGAAGTTCAGAAACACCGAAGGAGAACGTTGCTGTAATGAATACTCTATACCATCCATTACCATATGGGATAAGACCGTGGTCATTTACCGTAATACCACCCTGAGGAGTAAACGGAGTTCCAGAGAATGTACCATCAGAAAGATTAATATCAAAGAATGCCAGTTTTCTTGTAGCAGCACCAGCATCAAGACCTAATTCCCAACGTACTCTGGAGAATTCACCTGACTTCAAGAAGATCGAAGTTGTAAACTGCTGTTCAGAATCGCCCGAAGTAGAACCTGTGTCGAATGTTTCTGTTCCATTATCAAATTTAACTGAACTACCATCGAAAGTTTCAAAAGCAGTAAGAGTATAATTCTTATATCTCGAATGCTCGCTGTTGGCAGTACCAGCATAAACTTTATCAGCAGTCAATGTACCATCAGGAGAAGCAGTTGCATCAGCGGTCACTCCAGTAGACAGTCCAGTATTAAGACCTAATGCTATATTTTCTGGATTAGTAAGCAAGTTAATACCAGCAACCTGCCCAGTAATATTTGAGGTAATAGTTCTTGCTAGTCCAAGAGATTTAACATTAGTTGGAGTATTGAACCAAGTAAATACATTACTGATTCCACCAGCAGTAGCAAATGGAGTAACAGTACTAGATACTGGAGAATTAACTTCAGTGATAGAATGACCACTAGGACCATTATCACTTGTAGATCCTTGACATGTTAACAGTGCAGTGTTAGATATTGCACTCAACGGAGTTACAGGTGGAGTAAAGTTTGCAGTATACAGAGCACTTTCAACAACTCTAAGGTTTGAAATATACCCATTAGCATACGTTAGTCCAGTGAGACTATTGCGACCAATAAGAGGTTCAATAGCACTGCTATAGTCAGTGAGCCATGAACCCGACAGACCAATTTGAACACCGTCTACATACAATCTAGTGCTACCGATGGAAACATCATCTCTAACAATGGCAACATGATACCAAGTGTTTTGAGCAAAAGTGGCTGAGCGACTAAAGAAACTAGCTCCAGAACCACCATAGAAACCCATACCATTATTATTAATAAACAGGTTGAAATTGTCCTGTACAGACCCAATTACTTGGAACGCACCTGTTGAAGTTCTGTAGATCCATGCTTCAATGGTGATAGCATTAGTTCCAAACTGGAAATCAGGACTACTTGCAACTCGGGTATAATTAGTACCGTTAAATTGAACAGAACCTCCAAGACCAGATGCAATAGTAGCAGTACCACCATTCGCACCAGTTAAGGTATCTCCAGCAACCCATGCAGTTCCTGTGAATGTACCTACAACCATGAATGTATCTTCTCTTGAATATTCAAGAATTGTTGCAGTTCCTCCACCGCTAGAAGTAACTACTTCATTAACTGCAAATTCTGCACTGCCCCCGATATTCTCAAGGAATACATCATAAGCACTAGATGTTGATGATGTATCTGTGGTAATGATGTCATGAACAACATTATCAACCATATCATCTAAGAAATCATCATAAGTCCAAGAATTAGCACCAAACTGATTATTTACATTTTGTGTAATTTCGTTTTTATAGTAATTTCTATTATAAAGAAGGTTCTTAGCAGCGGCACGACCAGCATCTCCAGAAGGAGCAAGAATACCTACAGCAATATCTACCAAGTCACGGAGTCTGAAGACTACCGAATCTATGTCAGTCGTAGATTCACTATCTCTGTAACCAGTTTCAGTAGTATAGAGTGCATTGTAATTAGGTGCAGATGCATTAGCACCTTGCTCATAAAGATAATTACGAAGGGCATATTCACCAACAACTGCAAGTTGTTCAATTGAATAAACTGTTGCTAATAATTCATTCTCAATATGATTGAGAGTATTGTCAGAATTAAGATATGTCTTAATTGCTGCAATGGTGGAATTAGTTCCGCCAGTTTGTAAGTCAGAGATAATTCCAAGAAGAATGAGTTTGAGATCTCTCTGACAAGTCACTTCACCATTACTACCAGGATAACTAAACGCAAGGTAATTAATATTGTTAAGTGTATATGTAAATTCTGCTGTAGTGAGACCTGTAATTTCTTCAGCGATGTATTGGCGGTTGAAATATAGTCTATCAGCACCAATCTCAAAATCTGCACTTGTTGGAGCAATAATATCATTAAGAGTTGCAGTTAAAGTGTCAATAACATCTTTTACATTTTGACAACCACCTGCGTCATTTGTAATACCCCAATCACCAGTAATAATATCATCAGTATTTGTATAATCTAAATCACCAGTAATCGCTTGCTTCGCATAATATGCAAGTCTTTCGTGAGCATAGACAGATTGGAATACCTGCAAACGAATATGTAACAACTCATCATTTTGACCTAAGTAGAAATTACCCGCCTGAACAGTATTTCTATTACCACCATCTCTAACATCATCGATAATTCCATCAAGAATCAGAGCGAGGTCAGTCTTACATCTTAAAGTACCAGCACCAGATCCATCAGAATTTCTAGGCATATCCAAGTTGAGATCTGGATATCTAGCAATCATATCTGCTGCTGCTTTGTCAACAATTACAGAAGAGTTTGCTCTAAGCAAATTAGCAGCATCATAGAAGCGATATCTGGAGTCAAGATCAATTTGATTTGTGTAGACAACATCTAAAGCACCATCATGATAATCTGCAGTAATAGGAACTTCTAAGTAAGCATCAACAGTACCACCAATAAACTCATATGCAGGGGTGACCTTGGTTATAGTTGCCAGGTGGTCTCCAGTTGCAGTATTTGTTGGAGTTTCTGCTTCGGTAAGAGTATCAGTAAGAATGTCAATCAGATTACCAATAGTACTGTAGACATCTGCACAATCACCAGTTGTATAGTCAAGAACTGTGATAGCATTTGCTAGAGTGCTTCCATCACCATTGAATGTATGTGTGGAATAACCAGTACTATCTGTTGGAGGAGTACCTACATTAACAGTGATTGTAGTTGCAGTAACAGCAGTAATAGGAAGAACTGAATTGTAAGATGCTGAATCTGGGTCTGGATAAGTAAGAACCCTTTGATTATTATCACTAGCACAAGTAAATGCTATCGAATCACCAGCAAGAGCAATACGACTAGAAGTGGTTAGAGAATGTGAACCAATTGTAAGGACAAAATCGCCATTAGTATGATCGTAAGTAGCAGTTGTAGGACTAATCTGTGTCAGAGAAGATGTACTAGAGTCAGTAATTGTGGTATCAGTTTTCTGAGTTAACCCATGGTTACCAGAAACTGTCCAAAGAACATTATTGATGATGTACTGAAGAATATCATTGACTTTATTATATGCCCAGATAGTTTCAGTAATTTCTGTCTCAACATGATTGAGAGTTACAGGATTTAGATTTCTATTAACGTAAAGTGCAGCTGCATCCCACATATGGTTATTAGAACCATTACGCATATCCTCAACAATAGCATCGAGAATGTCACGAATATCATCTTCACAATTTACATTACCACCAGGAATTGTAAGTGATGGATATTGCTGGGTCAGCAAGTAAACTGCTTCTTTAGCAATAAAGTCCTTATTGACAGTAATTAGATTCGCAGCATCAATATATCTGTGAGTCTTACCAGCAAATCCAGCGGGTGCGCCAGTTACTCTAGAAGTTGCAAGAATTGCGTCATTATTAAATTCTTCAAGATTTGTAAATGATTCGCCACCAGACCAGTCTTCGGTATAAGTCTGACCATTGATGCCGTCAAAATGAAGGAGTAACTTAGTATTAGCATCACCTTGGAAGATTCCATTCAGTGATGTAAATGCTGCTGTATAGCGAGCAGTGTCAGAAATTCTAAATTCATCAACATAACCAGTATATACATTACCTGCATCGAATGCAGCACCAATTCTTACTGGTTTTGTAGAACCATAATCACTACCATCACTATAATCAGCACCGTCTTGTACACCATCAATAAACATCTTAGTGGTGCTACCATTCCTGGAAATAGCAACGTGATACCAAGTATCAGCAACAAGATTTGCTGTACCAGTAATTACGTCTGAACCATTAACATAATACTTGAGATTTGCACCATCCAGGTACAGATATGGAGAAACTTCAGTTGCTGTCGTTCTCATATCAAAAATAGTTTTGTTTCCAGCAACATTGAGAGGTTTGATATAACATTCAATTGTTAATGCACCAGTACCAAAACCAAATTCAGTAGAAGTAGGAATTGTTACATATTCATCAATAGGAACAGCACCAACATTAACAGTAATCGTTGTAGAAGTTACTGCACTGATATTAAGAGCAGTTCCAGATGCAGCGTCAGTTGCTCTAGGATATGCATAGTTATTTGTATCATTATCAGAATCACAGGTAAATACAACTCCATCATCCGCAATAGTAACACTATCGCTTGTAGTAAGAGAATGAGTACCAATCTCAATAATCATCAAACCAGTTAATGGATCGTAAGCAGTTCCTGATGCAGCAGTAAATGGACCAGCACCGCCGCCAGTGAGTGCAATTGCATTATCGACACCACTAATGAATGTGTGAGCGGATGTGCCCTTAGAAAGTGCCAGAGAAGCAGTGCTGAACTTCTTATGATAGGTATTTAATTGAGAACCCTGAACGAATGTTACTGTATGATAATCAGCACCAGTTGGTAAGGTTCTACCTATTTTACCGATGTAAATTACTTTACTTGCTTGACTATAACCAATGACCTCTCCCTTAGTATCTTGCGTTCTGATTACTTGACCAGCAGAGAAGAATCCAGTTCCTATACGATCTTTAAAGGTGAGTTTTCTAATTTTAAGACCTTCACTAGCAGTGAAGTTACCATTACTATTACCATATTCAATCTTATAGTTTCTGATATATTCATCATTCTGTAGTGTCCCAACTGCATTATCGTAAGGAACTACGAAATTGTTAATTGGTTCGTTAGCAGGGAATGAAGTATCAAATGCTGTAGTATTATCATCAAATTCTACAATATTAACTTGAGATTGAGAAATATCATCAAGAACAACATTTGGATATGTATTGGACGCAATTCTGTTGAATAACAGACCAAAGAAAGAAGACCCTTCAGAAATATTAATCTGAGAAATGAACTCTTGAGTTATTGGATCCTGGAAGATACTTGTTGCAGTAATACGAGCAACTACACCAGATGCTGCACCAATAACAACATCATTGAGTTGGATATCAAATAGACCAGGTGTAGATTGATAAGTACCAGCAGTTTTACTAAGAGTAAGGTCACCAGTAACTTCAATTTGAGTACCGTAAATAGGTGTATTCTCTGTCTTGGCAGATGCTTGAGTGCCTTGCTGACCTCTTAACACTCCAAGAGTAGTAGAATCTGAATTATTTGTGATAGTAAGAACTTTAATAATTTCAGAACCAATTTGATAGGATTCATTTACTACAAAGACTCCAGATGCGACAGGAGAATCAGTATAAGAACTTCTATCAATAACCTCAAAGGAAGCAGTCGCAGCACCAATGGTATACCTAAGTTCAGCAATAGCATTCTCTTGACCAGTCTCAAGGTTGATTTGTTCTACCTTTGCTGTATCGCCAGTTAAGTTGGTAACTGTCTCTCCAAAGGTGAATAATCCAAGATTATCAATTGCCGTAATAGAAGATAGATTAGATGCAAATCCAGTTGCACCAACGGTACAGAGTTCTCCAATAATGAAAGTACCCTCAACTACAAATCCAAATACATTGTTACCAACAACCTTGGTTACAGTTAATCTAGCATTAGATGCAGTACCGACTAAATCATTACCAATATTTGGGAAGATGCCACTAATATTAGTAAAAGTAAGTTCAAAAGTATCGATTTGATCGATAGAAACATTCACATACTTAACACTAGCAGGAGGAGAAGGTGGTTCACTGAAAACAATAGAATCACTCTGAATCTCAAACGAAGTATTCGGTGTTTGAGCAACACCATTCAAAACAATCATCAATTGAGATGAGTTAGCAACAACATTTTCTCCATTGACAGTCAATGGGAAAGAAATCCTAACACCATCAAACAAACTAGAAATATCATCAAGTCTTTGAACGACAGAGGTTAAGATGTTCTCTGAAGAAGTCAATCTCTTTTGACGGAACAAAACTTCTGTATTATTGAACTCAGAATATACTGGTTCAACCAAAGCAAAGTTTTGAATATTTGGTACAATTGCTTCTCTTGCAAGTTCAACAGATTTTACTAATTCAAAATCAGTCTCTTTATTCGGAATAGAACCGTACTCATTGATATTAAGTTCACCAAATACCTTGAATGAAGCGGGGTGGACATTCTTAATAAGAATATCTTTCCATTCACTAATGGAAACTGCAGACTTAACAGCATAAGAGAAGTCCTGATAATAATAAGAGTCTTGAATTTTTTGAATAATTTCGGAGGGTTTACCAACATCATCAATAAACTGTCCAGTAGTCTTGGTGATAGAACCAATGTCAAGAACACCTTTAGCAACCTTAAGGTCACTGATAATACCAGAAGATTTAGAAATTGTGCCTGTAATAGACTGCCCTTCGACAAACTCACCTACATAATCGACGATCTTAAGAAGTCTTGGTCCAACCTGCCAACCAGAGTTTGTTGAAACATATCCAGTTGCAATAGCAGTGTCAAGACTATCACCTTGATAAACAAGCTCACCAGCAAGGAATGTAGATGTAATAACATTTCCAGTTGCAGATCCACCAAAAGATTCTGTTTGTACTTGTTGACGACCGTTTCCTGCGTTAGCGAAAGTGATAGAATCACCCAATTCAGCGTTTGAAGCAGTTATTGCTAACTTCATCTGGTCATCTTCTAGAGAATTCGCTGTTCCTGTAATCGCGAAATATGTTGTACTAGCATTAAGACGACCTAAAGCACCAGCAGCAAGTGGGAAATCAGCTCCATCTCCAGTATCAACTACATTCAGAGTTACTTGAGAACCATTTGGAATACCATGTGGGAAAGCAAACTGCAGTAAACCAAGGTCGAGGTTTACAACATAGTTGAAAGAAGACCTCAATGAAACAATTGGAGTAGAAGAGTATCCAGAACCAGGATCTTTAACAATAATTTGGTCTAAGCGTCCATTTTTAATGCTTGCCTCAGCAATAGCACCAGAACCGCCACCTCCAGTTACGACAACAGCAGGTGCTTGTGAATATCCAGAACCAGGGTCTGTTACCGTAATGCTATCAAGAATACTTGTGGATGTGAGTTGTGCATTCAGTGGGAAAGTAATTTCTGGACGAAGAGTGTAGTCATGAGGATAATCATAACCAAAGTTGTTATTCTTAAGTTTCTTAATTTTACCAACATTAGTACCAATAGTGAAGATAGATGCACCAGTTCCAAATGGAGGAATGACTACTACCAATTCAGCACCCGATCCAGTTAATCCAGCACCAAGAATTCCATCAATTGACTCAACATCAATAGATGCAGTGGTATAACCCTTGCCTGCTGATGTCACTACAACTTCTTGAATCTGTCCAGGAATAGTAACTCCTTCAGAATCTTGACCATCAGCAACTGTAATCTGAACCAGACCACCTTCTCCATCACCTTGAATAGGAATAGTATTGTAAGTACCTACGGCATATTCAGTTCCTGGTTCATTAATTTGAACCCTTTCAATATTTCTAGTACTTTGAATTCCAGAGACAACAGGAAGTTTTTGATAGAATCCACCAGCATTTACAATACGAATGTTTGAAATTGAACCAACTGCTTTCTTAGAACTTGTGCTATAAGAAGATGTGGAAACTTCTGCATTACCTTCTGGTTCATTAATCAATGGGAACTTGATAACATCTGCACCTCTAGTAATTGTTCCGCCAGATACACCAGAAACTAAGAATGTTCCTTTATATGGAGAATCAACAACATCTAAGTAACTATTCTTAATTACAGGACTTGTGTCATCAGTAGTTCTGGAAGGATCGAAGTAATACGAAATATTAGTAACAATATTTTTATCAACTTTAAGTTTTACTGTAGGAATTGGTTGTCCTTCTCCAGTTACACCAGGAGTTCCAATACGTTCGATAGAGTTGAAAGAATACTCCAGTTTATAAAGATTGTCTTTAGAGAATGACAGATTTCCACCCGCCATGGTGGAGTGTCCCAAATTGAACACGTATTGGTGTCCATAATACATCTTGAGAACAGGAGATTTGATGAATATATCAACACTTCCAGCACTTGTAGCGGGACTAGATACAGCAACACTTGGAAGTTTATAAGTAAATTCCAGAGGACTTACAACACTTTCAACTGCAAAAGAACCATCGTACTCATCATAAACAACGCCACCGACAGTTTGTGTTGGATTACCATCAATATAAAGCATTTCTCCTGCACTTAAATAATGTGCAGTTTGAGTGATTACATATACTTCGTCACTGTTTGATACTGCAGTTACCTGCAATTTCTTTTTGAGATTTGTAATTAATGTAATCTTTAAAACACCCGTTACATTTGTAATGGTTGCTTCACTATATGTGGAATTAAAAGTGATATCTCCTGAGTTAATGGTAACTACAGAACCAACAACGAATGGTGAAGAACCAGAGACTTCATCAATTCTAATATTATAATCATCATCACTATATGGTTTAAATGTTGCAAATTGATCAAGATTATTAGTTCCACCTGTAGGAGAATCGTAAGTTGCTAAGTCAACTACAAATGTTCCTGGAGTTGTATTATTGACTTGAATAAAGTTGAAGGCATTAATTTCATTAATGTCATTTGGAATAGGACCAACAATTCCAAATGAACTTTGCTCATCAAATTGCTCGGTAACAAGATTACCAGTATTTAAGTCGTCACTCCAGGAGTTATTATTGACTGCCAAATAAATTTTATTATTAGGACTGTCAACTTTTACAATGTATCCACTATTAATAAATGCTCCAGCATCGTCCCTTAAAACTAGTTTAGTATTTGTAGTAAATCTGAAGAATTGATTAATAGTAAGTTCTTGGATATTATCAATTTTAAGGGTAGGCGTGACCTTAAAGTAGTACCTATCCTTTACAACTGCTTCCACTTTCAACTTCTGAGAACCAGGAGAAGGAACAGTAGCGGTTCTAGAACTCCAAACATCTTGGGTATAAGTCAATGTCTCAGTATCTTGAGTCATTGTCGTAACGGCAGAGTCGAAGTCTAAAGACTGGAATCCTGCTCCTGCTAATACAAATTCACCAGTGCTCAATACTAATGTAGCACCTGTTACTGGAGTTACTGCAGTTCTCTCAAAAGAAACGCCTGTATTAGACTGTAAACCTTGGTCTCCCAATCTAATTGCATCAGCAGTTTTATCAACTTTAAGACCAAATCCATTATAATCAATATAATCATATTGATTCATATTAGTTGTGAACCAGGCATCATCCGCCCAATCAAATGCAAGTGCAAAAGATGCTGTTGGTGGGATAGTTAGTACATCAGATGGAACAGTTGGGGTAATAGTTCTATTTCTGAGTCTTAGATTGTCAATATAATACTGACCTTGATAGTTAGAAACAAATGCTGCAGTTGTTCCATTCTTGCCTGGGATATTACCGAAGTGTAAATCTTTTGATCCAAGAGCAGTATTTGCAACTGTTCCTGTAAAGATTTGAACACCGTTTACATACGCAGTGAACGAATCACCAGATTTCGTCAGTCCAATAAACTGCCAAGAATCATCAGCAAACATGTTTGTTTGTGTGGAGGTAAGTCCAGAACCAGTAGCATTAATAGTAGTTGCATTATTAGTAACAACAAGTTCTAATTGACCGTTACTAATGTCATAGTACAACCAAAGACCTCCAGTAGCGTCTGTAGCGTCTCCAATAGCAAGAAGCGTCTGTTGAGTCTGGGAGTGGGTATCAGAGTTTGTAGCGTCCTTATAGAGCATAAACTCGATTGTCCAGTCCTCATTTAGTTTAGTGCCTAAATCTGCTGCAGGGAACTTGATTGCAGCATTCTCCCAGTTTGATGGTGAGGCAATATCTTTACCAAATAACTTAGCATATCCATCACCAGCAAGGGTCAACGAATCTGTAGCATCATTACCAATCAAAGTTGGGGTATAATGACCCGTCTTATCAGTAGCAGTATCGGTCTCAGAAAATTCAAAGATAAATTCGTTTCTGTTCCATGATGTTTGACCAAAGACATGAACATCACCAGAAGTATCAGTATCTAAAGCGTGAACTGTGATACCTTCAATATTATCATCATCAAATTCAGAGATGCTATGATTAACAATTTTTCCAGTATAATCAATTTTTACTGTAGCAACAGTCTTGAGGTCAGTGACATTATCAGTTCTTGTGTAAGCAATATTTAAATCACCAAAAATATCAATAGAGGAATTAGAGGCAAGTGTAATATCTCTTCCAGGTGCTGCATAAGCATAATTCCAAATTTGTGTTCCAGAAGTATCGAATTTACCAACCCAGAAAACATTTTTAGTTTCGTTGTCAGTTTTCAATCTTAATGCACATGGAACGTACAACTCATTAAATTCATCAATAACAATGCTGCTATCCATGAAGGAATAGAGACTACTACTGATTTCATTGATCCAATCAATCTCAATTACAGAAGTTCCAATAGTAACCTTACCAACAGAAACCTTAATATCATCACTAGAAACAGTTGCAGCCGTCTCCAGTGTGAAGTAGACATCTGTACCAACAACTAATAAGTCAGTTAGTTTTTCAGATTTGTTTATAGAGGCAAGTTTTCTCTTAACCGAGAATGTTCCATCAACATTAATACTTGCAATAAAAGCATCGTAAGGATTAGCGGAATTGGTATTAGTGTATCCACCAATAACAAATTCAGTATCACTCATTTTCTTGATACTTGTAATTACATCTTCACGGGTTGCACCAGAGATTCCAGCATATGCTTTTTGGAAGGTCAAAGTGGCACTTAGTCCATTATCTGCCTGAGCATACTTTGCAATAATGATATCAGGATTATAAGAATCAAGAATTACAGAATTTGGTCTATTATTACCAACTACCCAAATATCATTACCATCAACAAGAATTCTTTCAAATTCTGCATAATTTTGTGTTGAGGGAAGTTCTAAATTCCTTTCCCATTCTTTAACACCAGTTGCAGAAAGTTTTGCAACGAAAGCAACAGTATTACCACTAGAATCCTTAGTCTTACCACAAATAAATGATTCTTTTCTGTCATTCACAACTACATCATTTACCTTCACATAGTCATTATTTGAGATAAGAGAAACGTAATAGTCTGCTTTTTTAAATATTTGAGGGTGTGATAAAATAACTCTTGGATTTGTAGAGTATCCAGAACCAGAGTTCAAGATAGATACATTTTCAATAGAACCAACGGACGTTACAGTTGCACTCAGTTCACCAGCTTCTCCATCACCGTCGATGGTGATTACAGGAGGAATATCTTCATTATACCCAGAACCAGTCTGAATGATATTAATTTGCTCAATACCCTTGTATTGTCTAACAACAAACTGCTTGCTTGTGTTATTCATTACTGGAGTGTAATCTACAAAGACAGTATCTCCAGCAATAATATTATGAGGTTCTGAAGTGGTTAGAACACCAAAGTTTGATCCACTAAGAGTTTCAAAGTTATAGGAAGCAATATCCTCACCCTTAATTCTAGAGATACGTGCAGAAACACCAGTTCCTCCAGTATTATCATTATCAAATAGTAATCTATCGTCTACCTGATAGTTTTGACCAGCGTTCTCAATTGTAAATCCAGTAACAGAAGCATCTTCAAACTTAGTAGTAGTTTCAACTTCAATATCAACCTTGGAATCGAATCTAACAGTTGGGAAGTAATCGAACAATTGTAATGGGGACTCTTCAAAAACTTGATCGGGGTCATCAAGTTCATCGGCACTGATGATACCATCTCTGTTTTCATCCTCTACTTCAAATAATAAGATATCTCCATTTTCCAAACTCAGTGAGTTTGTAGAAGCATTTGGTGCTCTATCTACATCAATATCAACATTTTCATATGGATCTCTAAAACGAACTACTCCAGTAGGAATATTCTGTTGAATTGCAGTAGAAGAAAGATTCCATTCATCTACGACAGAATTAAAACTGGGACCTAAAACATATGGGAAAACAGGATCACCAACAGTAGTATTGTCGATTGTTACAAAATAGCAATATCTACCTTCAGGATACTCAGGAGTTTTACAAAAACGACCATTATACTGGTCCAAATCACCAAGACTGAAGGAATACTCATAGTCTTCAATGAACTTACCAGCTGGTTCATCATTTAAAAGAGGACCAGCAGTTCTGGATGGATATGGATTAGTAACATCATCATAAACTAAATTAGACTTTAGTTTATAAGAAGATTGCAATCTAAGAATGTTAGAAGTTTGGTCTGTTGGATCATTATATCCATAAGGACCATAAATTGGATTGCCATCAAATGCCCAACCGATGATAGGAGAATGCTCCAAAGAGTCGTCAATTTCACTGACAACACTATTGACTTCAGTTAGGTTATCACCCAGAATATATCTAAGTCTTTGTGGATTGGAAAGGTGAGCATATTCGCCACCATATTGGTTATTATATCCAATAAAGACAGAACCATCAGCACCATCAAAGGTACTGGTTTCTTGTAAATTATAAGTCCATTCAAATACATTAGCAGAGAACGTTGCTCCCTGACCAACAGAATCCATATTAATAATAGTTTGACCCTGAGTATATCCAATACCTCTATTAATAATTTCGATACTAGTTACTCTACCTGCATTTTCACCTGTTCGATCGATAGATGCACGAGCAATTGCACCAAATCCATCACCCTGAATGGTGACAATTGGTGGAGTGGTATAACCTTGTCCAGCAGAGATGATAGCAATAGAAATAATTCTACCATCGCTGACAATAGATTGTGCTACAGCACCACTACCAGAACTTAATGTAATAGCAGGTTCTGAGGTATAGGACTCACCGCCAGCATCAACAGAAATAGATTTGATAGGTCCACGAACAGATGCTTCTCCTGTTGCTCCTGTTCCTTCGCCACCAACAATAGAAATTGAAGGTTGAGATGTATATCCTGTACCACCATCTACAATTAGAATACGTGAAACAACACCTTTAGTAATAATTGCTGTTGCAGAAGCACCAGAACCTCCACCACCAACGATAGAAACTAGAGGAGAAGATGTGTACCCACTACCACCTGTTAATACCGTGATTTCATTAATGGATCCATTTACAGTTACAGATGCAGATGCTCCAGTTCCACCGCCTCCAGCAATAGTGATGGATGGAGGGAATGCTGCATCATAAGACTCACCCGAGTTAACAATAGAAATATCCGTAACTGCACCAAACGTCTTGGTTACTGGAGACTTATAAGACCAAATAGAGACACCATTGATCCAAGTTCCAATTGCACCAGGTTGAATCAGATTCTTATTTGAAATTGTTGTGGAGAGTAAAGGGAATCTATTTAATTTCCTTTGGTTACCTGGGAGCAAAGCAGAACCTGGGAAAGGTCCAATCTTATAGTTGGGAATACCAGTAGATGCAACATAAACATAATTGTCATTAAAGAATGAGTTCTGTACATTTGTCGTGTACGGACCAATTGCATTGAATACTGCAGAGTTATCAGATTTTCCTTTATTAAGGTCAATCGAAACAAGAATGTTACCTTGGGGAATAACAAGACCTGGTTGGGGAAGTTGATATTGGAATACCGTTTCACTATCTCTTGAAGTTACTAAGAATGTTCCGTTATAAATGATGGGGTTTGCACCGTAAACAGTAACTTGGTCGCCAACAAGCAAACCATGAGGATTAGAGCAAGTTACTGTTGCAGACTGATCATTTACACCACCAAAAGTGATGGAAGTAACTTCGATAAGTTTTTTGACATTATATAACCAGGTATTCAATTCTGGAATATCAGATGTACCACCAAGTTTAGAGATATTAAGTTTATCTCCAGGTAGATAGTATGAACCAGTATCGGTTAATGTTGTTTGTTGAGCATCAACAATACCAACAATGTCCATTACGACTTCTTGAAGAGTATTTCTATTCAGATATACTCTGAAGTTAGAAGTAACTTCGGTTGCAGAATCCCAATCTTCAACAATGCCATTTGCTGAACGAGTACACTCGATAAACTGATTAAGGGACTTTTCTTTATATTCAATAAGTTCAGTTCCACCAATAATAAATTTACCGTTCCTTTCTGGCCAACCAATGGTAGAGTCTACAGTAATGATACTAGCTGTAGTATCCAGAGGTTCAGCAAGTTTTGTTTTGTATGGAACAACAAATTCTCCCTCAATGGTCTCCTCTGAAAGAACGAGTTCAAAAATTTCTACATCAGATGTTTTAATTGAGATGTAGTTTTCAACTAATGCACTTGCATTTTTAATATTTGGATCAGCAATGTCTTCTTCTTGAGTTAAAAGAGCATCTTTAATATTTGTAGGGTCACCACTTACTAAAGTGGCACGTAAGATAGTATCAACAGACCAAGTTGCAGCAGATGGTTTAATAATTTGGTCTTTAGGGTATGAAATACTTACTGTTTCACCATAAAGAAGTTTGAACAAGTAAGCAATACTAAACGATGTTCCCTTCGCAGAATAAAAATCTTTAATTGTCTTGATTGATGTTCTAACATCAATAGATTTGTAATCAAGACTTGGAACATCTGGTAAAAACTGTTCGGTATACTTATCAAGAAGTCTCTTAACAAAGAGAGCATCTAGACACTTAACTTCGGTATCTGCAGAGAAACTAGACGCAACAGTATTATTAGAGAATACAGCATTTCCACTCTCGGTGTAAGAAGTAACACCACTAGAAGCTCTTGCACACCCAACGAGAGATGCCTTGGTATATCCAGTACCAGATTGATTGACATCAAATCCTGTAATTTCATTTAGACCAATTTCTACCGATGCTTTAGCAGAAGGAGGATTTTGAATGATAACAGTTGGAGGATTATCTGCACTATAACCAGTACCAAAATTATCAATGTTGATATCAGTAATTCTACCATTAAAGATAGATGCTACTGCAGTAGCATTAGAACCACCGATATAAACACCACGAGTATCAACTCTATCATCTACAATGTAGATAGATGGAATATCTTCATATCCGCTACCACCATCAAGTAAATCAATACCAATAACTCTTCCGTCACCATCTACTCGAACATCTAAAATTTGAGCACCTACAGGATCAATAATTTTTAATTTAGGTACACTTTCATATCCTTGACCAGGATTGAGAATATTGACAGATGTTAATTCACCAGATTCGGAGATTGTAGTACTAAAAGCAGCTTTAATACCATTTAATCCTGTTGGCTCATCAATATAAACCAAAGGAGGTGTAGAGTAACCAAATCCTGGTTCGGTAATTACAATTGTGCCTGTGATTTGCTCATTAGTAACCGTTGGTGCTGCAATCTTTGCGCCTCCAGGTTGCTTAAAAGTAACTCTAGGTGTGAATGTATACCCACTACCTGAATTTTCAATTGTGAGCGAATCTACAGAACCATTAGTAACTGTAGTTTTTAAAACTGCAATCTTAGAACCAATTTTAGTTGGTTGTTCAATTTGTGCAATTGGTGGATTTGTAGAACTGTATCCCTTACCGCCACTCAATAACTGAACAGTTTTTACGCCATCAACAAGAGATGATACCGAAGCATCGGTTCCAGTTTCTGAACTGATATTAACCTGTGGGGGATAATCAAATCTATAACCGCTGCCAGTTTCATTAATAAGTACATCGGTAATTTCTCCAGATCCGTTTACACGAGAAAATCCAATGGCACCAGATCCAAAAGATGGAATTGGCGCTTCAATAGAATGAATAGAAAGAATTCTACCATTCAAAGGTGGGGTGTTAAAGATGAATGAATCTTTATCAATATAAAAGTCAACCTTAGGAGTTAACAATCTATTATCATAGATAGCGACTACATATTCATCAACAATTGGTTCATATTTTTGACCATTAAGAGTCATCTTAAATGACTTAACATCATTACCAAAAGAGTTGGAAATATTATCTACAGCAATGATTGGATTTTCAATAAATCCACTTAAGTAGAAAATATATGTCGCTGAATTATCATCAGCAGGAATTCTCGCTCTTGGAGGATTAGTGAATTGAATACTTGTCCCATTAATGGTGTAGTCAACATTAGGGATTAAAACTTGTCCATAGTTCTGAACAACCAGGTGTTGTGCTGTTGGAACAGAAATGGGAATATCTTGAGAAACAAGTGGAAAAGTATTAGTTGTTCCATCAAAACTATCAATAAGATTTGATAAAGTTCTCCACTTTACTCTTACCTGCTCATAAGAAATACCAGGACTTAAAGCAATGTTTGGTGATGAAGTAACGCTCTCATAGTAAATTACTTCGTCGCCAATTAAAACGCTGCCATTCTCTTCTAAGAATTGATCAACACTCTCTACAATGATTACATCATCAGTTGGAGTTACATTTTCTACAACTTTAGTTGCACCATCGAGGATTCCAATATCAAGTTTGTCAATATCCAAATACTGAAGGAAATTATTGACAATATTTTGACCTAATCCAGTCTTTTCTTGAGACCTGTAATAGTACTCAATAAATTTATTGAAGAGAGGGTACTCACTTCCGAAAAAATCGGGAGTATTTGCCCTGACCGATTGAGAGACTTTATTTATGTTCATCTAATTTAGAAACAACTAGAAGTATTAAGTGAACCACCATTAGTGATTGGGGTAATATCAACCAACGTTGGGGTCTGGTTGAAAACGCTTGGTGTCAAACTATTTAGAGGGATTGTGGGAGGTGGTGTTGTACCGATTGGACTAACTGTAACCTCTGGAGTTACAACGTTAATAATAGTTCCAGGAGTAGTTGCTGGAATAGTTGTATTATTAGCAGGAATAAACATGACTGGGATAGAAATATCAGTAGGAAGACCAGTACCATCAACAACACTTCCTAGACCAGAAACAGTATCAGAAATATTAAGGTTAATATCAGCAATTATGTTTACTCCAGCACCAATGAGATTGATTGGTCCAAAACAAATTTCACCAGTATCATAGTTTACAGTTCCAGCAGCATTGTTCGTATAAACTTTCTTTGTGCCAGTATTGTAAAAAGTTCTAAGATTGCCATATCCATCATCTTCAAATTGCTGATCAATACCTGGTCTATCAGCGGTTCTAAAAGTACCCGATAAAAGAATGGGTTCTTTTTTACATCCATCAGAACCATCAGAACCAGGAGCACTATCGTATAAATTAGAACCAGTAGAAATACAGTAAGTATTTGTTTGTCCTGCGGTTGGATTGATATACTTTAAAATAACGGTTTGGAGAGATACATCAGAAATGCAACTGTTAGATAACAAAATTGCTTTTTCTAACTCTTGTGATTTAAAAGTTGAATTAAAGTTATTAATTTGTGTTTGACTTGCCCATTGTCCGACAGAGGTCTGAATATCAGAAGAAATTTCAGTTGTGTTTGAACCGCATCCAGTATCATACAAAGCAAATATCTTTGAATAAACGTAGATATTATCTGGGTCAACAATTAGAGGGTCAATAGACGCCATTGCATATCTTCTAAGATCGTTCGAGATATCTTTTTTAGTGGCATCATTCAATAATGAACCAGTCTTTGTCTTAATGGCAATAAAGACTTTTCCGTAAACAGGAGGGTTTAAAATGTCACCACCATAGGCAACAACAGAATCAGTATTGTTGTAGATATTTTTAGTGATAACTGCGTAGTCTTGTGCTGTTACTGCTCTATATTGAGCAGAGTAATATCTCGGAGCATTATACTTAATAGATTCAACCGTTTCGGCTTCGTCACCTAATTGAGACTTTTCTTTTGTTGTTAAGACACCTGAACTTAAAGAATATGCTGTGCCATTATTATCGACTAATCTACCACTAAACGAAAATGCTTGTACATTATTAGCAGTTGCACCACTAGTTACAAGATATTCAAAGTTAACGACTTCTCCATCTTTCAATGCTCTTCCTACACTATCATCACCAAACTTAACCTCATAACGCATATCCTCACCTTCAGAAAGGAAAAATGCTCTTGAAGTGGCAGCTAGTCCAGTTACAGTTTCTGCGATACTATAAGAATCGGAAGTCGTAGAAGATTCATTGGCCTTTACACTAACTCTCAGTGTAGAAATGTCAGCATCTTCAGAGGGGATAATATAAGTTTGTCTAGCAAACGTATTTACAATATATGAATAATTTACAACAGCACCTTCATAGATTAATACATTATCGAAAACACCTTGTCCTGTAGTAGGATTTACAGTAGTAGTTCGATCCTGTAGAATATTCCAAATAAAATTACCACCTGTAGCAACAGGTCCTTTTTTTAGAGTAACAGTAGATGGATATGTTCCATTTAACAAAGAAGTTTGAACAGTTAATTTAATACATGCTTTGGCAGAATTAACTGAACGAGGTACATAATTTAAAAGTTTTGCAATATTAACAACATTATCTCTTATCGTAGAGGATGGTAAAAATGCTTCATTCAATGCCATGTTGGCATTAAAGGAAGTGTAGTATGTGTTATATGCCAACATATCAACAAGATATGACAGCGCAGACCCGTCAAAATCATAATCTGAAAATTCTGTACGAGTTCTCAAATAAGATTTGATAGAAGATTTAATATCCTCAAAATCTAATGCTGTTAGGTTATTAGGTTGCATTATTCGGGTCTCTGTAAGACAAAGGTAATATTTTCAACAACAGGCAATCCGACGATTCTGTATTCTATTTCAATGGAAAATTTGTTTCCTTCGTATATTGGTTCAACAGTAACTTCAGTCAGTTCTACCCTTGGTTCATACTGATTAATGGTATTTATGATTTCATCTCTAATTGCATCCCCAGTAAAGGCATCTAGTGGTTCAAAAAGTAAATCGTTTACATTAGAACCAATAAGAGGTTGGAATGGTTTTTCACCAGGTGTAGTCAAAACTAAGTTCTTAACCGCTTGTTTGATTGCATTATCATTCTGTACGGAAGATACATCATCGGTAAAAGGATTTCTAGACAGAGCAACATTTAAGTCTAGAAATGATCTAGACTTTTTAAATTGCTTTCCTGTAATTGATTTTAATGCCATCAGGTAATCGTTAAATCCTTTTACCGCCTCTATTATTTATCGCCCTTGACCACGATAACGTTTCTTTGCACTATTTCTGGATGTTGCAGTATACTTCGTGTTCTTACCTCTTCCTTGACGAGTCCTCTTAGGTTTAGATTCGATATGCGAATTTCCACTAAGTGACGCTGACCTGATTGCCATAATTAGATTCCTACAAAAACATTTGGACTTGAACCAGAGACGAGAGATAGGCAAGGAAATGCTGGTGTGCCATCACCAAGAGGATCGGCAAAACGACCAAGCCTTCGCTTACCAACAAAAACTGTTAGCGACGTAGCCATCAGTTTTCTTGGGTGTCCTATTGGAGCTTCTCTGCCTCCGACTGGACCTATTGTACACCAGTATGCAGGAGTTGGCAAGGTAATCGCACACTTATCGCCAACAGAAGACGTTGTGTATATCGTTGGAGTGGGGTGTGGAATCAATATATCTTGGTCTACGATAGGAACTAACTTATTAATAACAACCCTTGCTGCAACGGCACCTGCGACCCCTAGAGGGAGTTGTGGAGTTGGTGGCCAGATTGCTGTTGCCGAATTTGTAGCAACAGGTCGAACGTTAATACGAGGATCTAATGCACTGTGAGGACAACCAGGAACCATTCCCCCACCATGTCCAGGTTGGAATGACCCTCCAACACCTGTACCATGTCCTGTACAATTACCCATGTACAATGCGGCTCCCATGCCACCTGATGCCAATACAAACGCCATATTGATTATTTAAAACGGATTTCCATATGCTGCTGCAGCTTCAGAAACATTCTGTGCCGTGCGAGTTAGATCATTAAAAATAGTCATATTTCCAGATACAGTCCACTGTTGACATCCACTTCCCAATAAAGGAGAAACGGTACATGTTGTTGTATATGTAACAGGTGATGTTGCAGCTGGGTCTTCTTCAGTTGGTGCCGATTCGTTAATAACTTGACTAGTGGGTGCAGGTGCTAATGGTGGAGCACAAGTGAAATGAAGACAACCAGAATCTACTGGAGTACATGATAATGAAATATTTATTGAGTTACTCTGTGTACTATCAGGTCTATATTGCCTGATAATATACTTGGTAAACGCAGAACCTTCAGGAAGTTGCTCCAAACTACCCTGAACAGTTTCAATATATGACTCTGGATAATTACTAACTTCAGGAATTTGTGTCTGAGTGATGTCTTGAATGTCTTTTCTTCTTTGTTCAGCGTCTCTTGCCTTCTCTGTGATGAGTTGTGCCTTAAATTGTTTACTGATAGGAGCGTCTTCGATGTAATTAAGGTTATGTTGATGCTCTGTTGCTTCATATGCAGGTGCTAATGCCTGTTCTGAGAACAATCTTTGAGGCATATCCTTAATTCTGCGGCGTTTCAAGTCTTTTTTTACATCAACTTCAGGAATTCTAGAATTTGACTCGGATTCTTCATTTACTTTACTGTAAACATCATCAACTGCTTCAAATTCTGCAGATGATACGGAACTTTCTTCATCTTTTGGGAAATCTTTAAGGTTAGATCTATACCTTCCCGTTGCATTTGGGTCATATCCCTCATTTTTAATCTTTTCCGTCGTATTTAACTTAATATTTCTTACATAAATCTTGGGAGGATACGTATCATCATACCCACTTCCAGGACTTTCAATCTCAACTCCTGTTAATACGCCACCAGAGAACGTTCCTTTGACTTTTGCCTCCTTTCCAGACTTATTTGGCGGACCAGTAATCGCAATTTTAGGTGGTTTTCCGATATTATTCCACCCTTTACCGCCATTTACGATTGATGTTCCAGTAACTCTACCATTTGTAACTGTAATATCAACATCTGGTTGCACAATATCACCACTATATGTGTCAACTGCGTTTCTATTGAGTGATGCTGTTACATATTGCACAGATTTATCTAAAAATTCGTACCTTCCAACTAAAATAGCACGGTCTACAATACCTTTTCCCGCCTTTGCTTTGATAGTATGAGCCCTATTTGAGGTATATTGCGTATCTTTAGTGAAGTCACTACCATTCCCATCCAAATATATGATATGGTACGGGAAATTATCAATATCAGTATGAAAAGCACGGAGAATTGTGTGTCCATTAATGGTATCACCAATCCTAAGCACGTCAAATCCACTCTGACTATTGACTGTAGGTACTTCACCTACGGTACTAATACGTAAATCTATTTGAAGTTGTGTGGTACTTGCGTCTGGATGAACATAATCATATGTTAATTGTGTAGTATCTCCTACAGAGAACCCAGTTCCAGGATCTAAAATCTCTTCAACAGTCCATCTAGTACCACTAAACGTAACTGGTGAATTTGTATCATCAAAAATAGGAGCAATTCTTACCTTAACTCTAAATCCAATCTTAGTTGCACTTAAATCAATATCATAAATTTGAAAATCTTCAAACCCTTCATCACCAATTTGCCATGGGTTTTGAGTAGATTCATAAGAAATACCAAATTCAATATCATTATTCCATGCATCTACATACGTGGCACCACTATAAGATAACTCAAAATCAACTACACCATCAGGTAACTGAGATGATAACTGAGTGTACTCAAATGCAAGTTTATCACTAGTTGTACCAAATCCAAATAATGTTGGGTGAGGACAGTCTACATCGCCTGTTAGGTCTTCTGCAGCAGTATACCTTAAAGTCGTCTCCTGTGGTGTACAGTTGAATGCTGTACAGGGATGACAAGTAGTCTCACTACCAGCATTTGCACTACTACTTGCAGACTCTGTATCACAAGTAACAATATGAAAACAAGGTGTGCCTGCTACACCAGCATCATCAGATGTATCATAAAGATATGACATCCAGGTATCACCTACACCATAGTCAAATGATATGTCTGATGGATAATAACCATTGTAGATAGTACATGTGCCATCAAAACTACTACAAAGACTCTTTGATACTTTTCCACAGTTTGCTGCAGTAGGAGTGGATCCGCTGCCCCCCGCCCCACCGTCATCACCAGCAGGTACACATTCCTCAATAAAATCATACATTACAGCATTTGCTTCCTGTCCTGGAATACTGAAATTACCATTCCTAAATTCGGGAGTGGGATACTCTTTGACTTCTTGTGTGGTGCCTTCGCCAGGATTGTGATTACTACAATGCTCACTATTATGCCCAGTGAAACTATTGCATATATCTGTATTCTTAGTCTTACATCCCATTGAGTCGTTCCTCGATTACTCCTATCCTTTTATATAATTCATCATAATTACCATTGATATTTAAATACTCCTCCCCACCTGGTGGTTTATAATATATCTTATCTGGTGTTGGCATCTCTGATAACACCTTCTCTAAATTGTTTACTCGCTCCCCTACTTTCATTAAACATTCATTGATTACATCAAAAGCATTGTATACATCATTCCAACGCTCAATAGCAATCTTTTGCTCATCTGTTAGAAAATCTTCTTCATTCATTAATTTTTTTCCTTAATGTAAATGCTGTACCATCTTCAGTCATATCATACTCTAATTCTGTACCAACATCCCATCCTAGCTCCTCACATACTTCATGGGGTATATTAAGAATTAGATCACCAAAATCATCCTCTTCTAATATTGTTGTGAATCTTTGAGACATAACTTACATACGATTAATTACCTGAGGGTTATCTGACAGATGTTCTGCTTTCCACTCAACCCATAGTGTATATAGATCTTCTACAACTTGAGATGCATAAGCAGAAGCATAATAGTCTGCACACTCGTACATACGAGGGTCTAGAAACGACTCTAACCTTATCAATTGCTCAATTGCCCATACACGAGTCTCTTGTCTCTCTACGCGGGTCTTAGCATCCATTTTTTACCTCAGAAATTTTTTTAGATATGCTTTAAAATATTATCGAATAATATCTCAAGCGCCTGGGAACCTTTGTAGGTTAGGGTAGTGGCTTATTTTATATTTAAGGGGGCCCAATATACTGCCAAAGTATAACTTAATACTGCCGCTAAGTGTTACTCAAAGGACCCCCGAATACCTCTGCTATTATACACTAACCTCTGCTGATTTGTCAACTATCTCCCAGTACCATCCGATAGTCTTGATGTAATCAAACGTAGACATTCTCGGAGTATTTGGGTAACTATCTCCCCGAGAGTTTCTAACACCATCGATGTACTTCTCAAGATCGTAGACACTTAAG
>Ga0181369_1000012_pt1 | contig 53819 bp, 66 predicted proteins | sample LowvirmetaG_8_FD_130088 | JGI IMG/M metagenome (GOLD analysis project Ga0181369, IMG submission 130088) | Marine viral communities from the Subarctic Pacific Ocean - Lowphox_04 viral metaG | ecosystem: Environmental > Aquatic > Marine > Oceanic | place: Subarctic Pacific Ocean | collected... | reverse complement strand
TGTTTGGTCTCTTGACTTGCATCGTGTCATTGGAGTTGCGTGGCATGTTTGGTCTCTTGACTTGCATCGTGTCATTTGGTCTCTTGACTTGCATCGTGTCATTGGAGTTGCGTGGCATGTTTGGTCTCTTGACTTGCATCGTGTCATTTGGTCTCTTGACTTGCATCGTGTCGTTATGTTTCTTGGAAGCCTTATGAATCACTGTGGTTGTCTTGTTGATTTTGATAGTATCAGGGAGTGCCATCTCATTTCGAGTTGTCACGAATTTGGCATTATTTGAAACGCGTTTCTGTGGTGATAAGTTTACCTTTGTATTCTTTCTGATAACCACAACCTTTCGTTTTTTGAGAGTCGTTATTAAGATTGGCTCCCTAAATCCCCGAGCGATCATTTTGGACACGAGCGTCTGGTGCAGTATGGGTGCTATGAGTTCCTCGGGCTTTTTTACTTTCATCAACTTTGCTGCCTCTACCAGAGAAGTCTTTTTTGGGCGCGCCTCGAGAAATACGCTGGCATAGAGTTTTTTCCCCAGCCTGGTCCTCGGAACTCCGTACAGCTTATTCTTGTAACGGAGTTTCATACCAATGGGTGGCAGTGGCAAGTCCTTGGACATACATTTCTTATATATAGTAAGTAGACTCTTGGCATCCTTTGCTTTAATATATTTAACAGGGACACCGATTGTCTTTGCTAGCTTACGCTTTGTCGCGATAGACATACTTATTATATATAGGATAATTTTAATGGACCAGATACCCTTTTACAAAAATTTCTAATTTATCTTTATCTGGAAGTTTGAAGTTAAAAAGATCAAATTCACCCAAGTTAACCGTAATCTTGGTAGTATCATAGTCAGTTCTATGCTTGAAAAGACTATACACTAATCTTTCTGAATATTCTTTGAGATCGTGTATTTCTGTAACAGGTTTATTTTTAACCAGAACCCTGACCGAACAGACATCATCTGCTTTCCTGTGAAGGAATGGGGCTGCCGGAATGTTTTCCGCGAGTCCTCCGTCACTGTACACTTTGCCTTCTATTGTTTGAGAGGCAAAGAGGTATGGGACGGCTATGGATGCACATAGGGCGTCGATTACTTTTATATTTGGATAATTATCCACATTAAAGTACACTGTTTGGCCCTCTGATACACAATATGTGGCAACGTGTAATTTTTTCTGATATTTCTCATAAAATTCCAGAAATGTTGGGTCACTGTTGCCCATGTATTTTTTACAAATTGTTCTAATAATTTTCTTTGCTCCATCTACATTTATGAATCCATAGTTTAGCATAAATGATCGTATACTTACCTTGGTTACTGATTTCAAATCAACATTTATTGTTTCGTCAAGTATTTTTTCCACGTCCCCCTCTATGAGTAGGTATAAGAAGCCAACAAGAGCACCTGCTGATGCCCCTGAAATTTCTTCCAGATCCAGTTTATTTTTATCTTGAAGCATTTTCATTGTTCCCAGCATTGAGAAGAACCCAACGCCGGCCGGTCCCAGAGCAACATATTTGAACATTTGTTCACCTAATAGAACTCGGGAAAAGTCTTTCTCAGGAACGCAAATGCTACGGCGAACACCAGGGCATGCACAGCGATCGCCGCCATGCTCGTCTGGCCCGACATAAAGAGACCTTTGGACATAGGTGGTATCGTCAGTAGTATGCCTGGACTCAGTAGAACGAATAGTATAGTGGGAACGATGAGATCGGTTTTGCGCAACGCTATGCCTTTGCCCTTTGCGGCCAAGCTGTAGGCGACCAAGAAAACCATTGCATGAAACAACACCGCGCGCCGAGAGGTCTGCATAGTGTAGAACTTTCCTAACTTGTCCGGGAGTTCTACGAGTAAACCTGGACTTAAAAGGGCAAAGAGCGAGGTGGGGATAGCTACTTTTGGGCCAGTAATGTCTAACATTGGTGTTTAACATAATATTATAAATTATTTTACTGCGTGCCTACCTTCGAGGGGTACATACACTTGGATGAGTGTTCATAGCACCATTCAACAAAGTCTGTGTATGATGCGTGCTCCATGCAGTAAGCACGGGCTCCTGTGGTGTTTCCATACGTCCTGAGTGAACTCCACATGTTGTATAGATCCTCTGAATAATAGGTTTCCCAATCACTAATGGTCATGGGTTCATGCGCCCTGTATGCGAACTCATCATCAGAATCAAATCCCTGCTGATGAGAATCGTTAGCGGTATACTGTGCGTCTTTGACGTGCTCGTTAACCATTATGTATGAATGTACTGTGTGTACTGCTTTACTGATTATTACTCGCTCGGTACTTTTAAGCCCCTGAGCGAAAGTGTTTGGCGGTCCGTGGACTCGCGGGCATTTTCAATTGCCTCATAGGCGCCCTGAGCTCTCTCTTGGTCATTCTTAAAGTATGACATGAGACCATCGACAATAGTCTTTTTCGTAATACCCTTCTTTGCGGCCTTGGAGCTATACGAAACCTTGGCCCCTCCCCTGGTATTACACGCATCTAGTTTATTAGCCTTCATAAAGCCCTTGATATAAGTCTTTAAGTTGCGTTCGCGATCACGGAGGCCTTTGAGGTCTTTAGAGGCCCCCGTGATAACTTGCTTGAGGTCAATCCATTCCTTCATAGCTACCTTGAATTCGTCGGGAAGTTCAGTGGGTGGGGTTTCCATAATATTAATTATTTTGGTTATTTCTTTAAATACTTTATGCCATGCCCGAGCCAATCTCGAAGGGGGGGCGCATCTGATCGGGCTCAATGGTGGAGTTGTTGAAAATGCTGACAGGTGCGCGGGGGTTGGGGGGCTCGGAGCGTATCTGCTGATTGGCGTTACGCAGGGCGCCACCAATAGTCTCGGGGAAGCCAATCTGGTCACGGGGGTCCAGGAAGTTCTGGCCCTTCAGGATGTCATCGGGGGCAAACTCACCGAAATCCTCCTGAGTAGCAACCTCCTTGGGCAGAAGCGCCGAGGACATGCCGGTACCGCCGTTCTCGAGGACACACGCATTAAACATTGGGCCCTGTTTACCCTGAACTGGTGCCGGGTTCATCGAATAGCCGGATTTCTTGTACCCCGAAGTCTTTCTGTACATGCCAGACATCTTAGATTTATTACCCGACATGCAGTTAAAGAGGATCACCGCGGCGATCGCGGCCATAAGAAAAAGTACCATGTTTCTACCGTTAGTGTTCTTAGCCATTTTATAATATTAATATAATTTTTTTTACTCGTCCTGGAACAAATAGTCTTCGTAGTGATCCTTCTCGGGAGGCTTGTTCAGTCTCACCTGAACACTGAACCAGTCGGGTCCATAGTTTCGCTTGTCAAACCAGATTCTTTTGAGCTCCACAATCACGGAGCAAAGCATGCCTGGCCTCAGATTCTCGACTGGAACCACATTCTTCTCGTGATCGTAGCAGCGGAACTTTTCCTTGAGAATGCTCGTGCTGAAAAGATCGCCCTCTAGGGCAGAAGAATAGCGCTTCTCCAGGGTGCTATCGGCAAGCTCACGACCAAACCACTCCTGCTTATTGGTCTTGGCCACCGCCAGAAGGTCGTGGTCATAGGAACTAAGGTCATTGTCTTGGACGTCAATAACCAGAGAATCGTCGGTAATCTCCCCAATCTTCACATTATTAAACTGCTTGAACATCGGGTGGCCGTCATCACGACTCACGCGAACATGAATCTCACCGTTAGTAGCCTGGGGGGCGTCGAACCGAGCGTTCATTATAGTGTAGTATAATTCGTAATCTTTAAATACCGATGTAGGGCAAAAGTGACACCTTCTTAATTATTTCACTCGGAATCCATGCATCTCTTTTGGGATTATAGCCATAGAGTCCCGATCCACCCGTATTTCTTATGTAAGCTGAATTGGGGGATACCTTTGCCCATTTCCTGGTCTCAACATTAAATCTGTAACCTGCGCTGGTCTTATTCCTATCGTGTCCTGTTATTCTCAGGAGACGGCGGCGCGTGGGCCTGGTGGTGTACTTAGTATATTTCTGTGGAACTATTTGACCAATTCGTTTAATCATTGCATCCGTGACACCCCGTCTGTTCTGTAATCTCGTGGTATTCATGCTCTTGTTTGCGGCCTTTTTGTAAATATTAAAATTAGAATTTGTTGCCTTGACTTTTAAATTGTAAACATGTCTGGCAAATTTCTCAAGTCTTTCGCGATCCTTGCGCATCTTCTGTGGCCTGAGTCTCAGAGATTTCAGGAGATACATGTCCTCTATTAGAAAGTCCCTCCCGGCCACGAGAATGTTTCTATGGCGCCCAATCCCCTTTGTGGTACTGGCCAGGACTTTGCCACCAATTTCACCTTTTCTCATGTACGCGATATCAAGGACGCCCGGGACAGAATCCATTGTTATTTTCCTGGAAGATGGGTGATAATATCTAATTCCCTTTAAATCCAGGGCCATTATTTCAACATCAATTAGAACGTCGCCGGGCGAAACTCCGGTACCCTTGGCACCCTTGTACTTGGGTATAACAGAATATCTGCGTGTAATAATTGGATTTTTGAAAGAAATTCCCAAAAACTTTGCAACTCTGGAAGAACGCATCTGTTCCAGTCTCCGCCTGAATTGTTCGGATTCTGACACTCTTTCTGCCAGGGCGCCCAGGTCGTTCCACATGAGCAACTTGGCCATCTGAATATATCCAAAATATTTTGGAGATTTTGCAGATATCCCCTTGACAGATGGGACAAATTTAGTATCAATATCTGTAATTATATCCTTTCGTTCGATTGGCAGGTATTTATTGATGGCCACTCCGCCACTGACAATCAGGTAGCCAAATGGTTCGAGTTTTTTATGAAGTTGGTAAATCACTGATAAAATTGTGGACTTGAGTGCATCTGTCACAAGCGCCATTACTACCTTCTGTATTCTGTCATCCGCATCACAAAACTTGGAAAGGCGTGCTCTGAACTCCTGGACTTTGCCTTCCTTCAAATATCTCTGCAAAGTTTTATCATTCTGACAAACATTCAATTGCACAAATCTCGCGAATGTTTTATCCGTGTATGACGCATAATTCATATTATAATATAATTATATAATAATGGATTGCAGAAATCTTCCTCCATGCCATCACCCTGAGACTGAGTGTAGATGTTTTGCAGACGGTATTCAGGGTGATCAGTTCTGTGGATATCTTTTGACCGACGGTGTGACGGTGAGACCGTGTGCACCCAACTGCTGTAACGATGGCCTGGGGTGTCCTGGTCAGTGTAGGGCGGTGGGGCCCAAGCGCCCAGATATGATAATAAACGGCAGCGGTGAACTTACTGGAAATACGATTGCACTAGCAGCAGAAAGAATTTTGACATTCGAGAATATAATAAAACTATTGACAGTCCTGTGCATCGTATCAACATTATCACTTTTCATTAAGGCTTAAAGATAGCAATGTACTACTGTATAGAATGGCTACCATTGATCAGGTTTTCGAGCTTTGCACGCAGCTTGCCACCGAGATTTCCCATATTCGCAAGGAGCTGCGTAAGATCAAGAACAAGCAGGATGACCCTGATGGTGACAAGGCTGCGGCCCGTCGCAACAATCCCAACAATGGTTTCAACCGTCCTCGCGTGGTATCCGATAAGATGAAGGAGTTCCTGGGTATGGGCCCCGATGAGACCATTTCGCGCACCGATGGTACCCGCCGAGTGTTTGCCTATATTCGTGAGAATAACCTCAAGCATCCAGATAATGGCAAGATCATTGTGCCAGATGAGAAGTTGATGGACTTCCTTGCGATTGATGGTGAGACTCAGGTGTCTTTCAGCAATATCCAGAAGTACCTTTCGCCACACTATCTGCGCGCCGCTTCGGATCCTGACCCGGCCGACAAGAATGGTGATGGCCGTGTGACTCGCAGCGAGGCTGAGGAGCATCGCGAGGCGCAGGAGGCCTCTGGTTCAGAGCCACCAGCTCCCACCAAGAAGAAGGTGGTGGTAACCAAGAAGAAGCCAGTGGTTCGCAAGCCCGCGACACAGGCTTAAAAAAATAAGTCTATCATATATTATAATGAACGTCATTTCTAAGCAGGAAATCGACACTCTTGTGGGCACAAAAGTAGGTGATATAAGTTTATATCATCGAGCATTTACCCACAAGAGTGCCCTTAAGCAGTATGATTTTGAATCTTCGAACGAAACGCTCGAATTCATGGGTGATTCTGTTCTTGGTTTTGTAATCACGAAATTTCTATTTGATAAATTCGAAAAAAATCAGGAGGGTTTTCTGACCCGTGCCAGGACCAAGTTGGTGCGTGGCAAGACCCTGTGTGATATTGCATTGAAACTTCATTTGTACCAATGGATTATTATGGACGATAAGGGGATGCGCAATGGGTGGTACAAAAATCCAAATATTCTGGAAGATGTCTTTGAGGCACTCATAGGTGCGATATATTTGGACTTGGGGATGGTCTATGCAAAGAATTTCATTTTGCGTATATTCAATGACCCCGAAATCGTGGACCTGAATTATGTTATCAAAAAGGATGATAATTATAAGGATATTTTGATGCGCTGGTGCCAGGCCCAGAAGAAGGATTTGCCCGAATATGTGGTTGATGCGTCGGACAATACGCGTTTCAGGGTTTTGGTATATGTAGACAAAGAGCGCCAGGGTTTTGGTGTGGGAACAACTAAAAAGGAGGCCGAACAAAAGGCCGCATTTTTTGCACTTAAAAAATTGAATCCAAGAAATACTAACGATGCACCCCCAGGTAGCAAAACTCATAGAGCTCGACGCGGAAGGTCCAGCTCAGAGAACCGAAGAATGGTACAAATTGAGGGACAATCACCTGACGGCGAGTGCTGTGGCGACAGCTCTGGGAGTGAATAAGTACGAAAAGCCCGAATCACTCATTCTGACCAAGTGTGGGCACAACGAATTCAAGGGAAATGCAATCACTGAATGGGGTAATATTCACGAAGATGAGGCCCGGAAGTTGTATGAAGATATGTACGATGAAAAAGTTCACGAGTTGGGTATTTTGCCCCACCCGGAGATTGATTTTCTGGCCGGTAGCCCCGATGGTGTGACGGAGTCGGGCAGACTCGTGGAAATTAAGTGTCCCGCCAGGCGCAAGATTACAAACGAGGTCCCTGAGCACTACATGCCCCAGATTCAGCTTCTACTGGAAATAATGGATTTGGAAGTGTGTGATTTCATTCAGTATAGGCCCGTAGACGGCGAGTTTGGTTCGTGGCCCAATCCATACGAGTTCACCGTAGTGTCCGTGGTCCGTGAGCGTGAGTGGTTTACTGAGAACCTTCCCATTATGCGAAATTTCTGGGATAGGGTGCTATGGCACAGGGAACACGGATGCCAGGAGCTCCTGGGGGCTAGGGAGAAGCGCAAGCGGGGTCCGCGCAAGAATAAGGTGGAGGACGAAAAGGTCACCTGTGAGATTTAAAAACAATAAACGTATACATTATAAGATGAGGTGTTCATGCTGCAAAAAGAAGGTTGGTATTATGTCACTGAACTGCAAGTATTGCCAAGCTTCGTTTTGCACATCATGCATTGCACTGGAAAAGCACGAATGTAGGGGAATTGAAAAATATAAGAGTGAAAATAAAAAAATACTCGAGGAAAGGCTCAAAAGTGCTACATATTCAAAGTCGGAAAAATTCAATATATAAAAGATACAAAACATACACGATCGCAATGTACATTAGGGTCTCTTTAATATCAAGTTTTTTGTCGGTAACCTTAGACTTCTTTGCCTTGTTGCACGCAGCGAGGTACTGCAGGCGCCCTGGCTCTATGTGACGCTGAGGCTCATAGGGGCGATCCATGTCACAGGTGACTGTCTTGGGGGCGCAGTAACTGTGCGTGCGCCAGCCGGCTGTCAGCGTCTTGAGGCATCCCTGACTGGGTTCATCGTATTGCCACTGGGCTGGTTCTTCAATAGGGGGCTTAAAGGTGGGTGGGCTTTCTTTATAAGTTCCACCTATGCCAGGGGTAAATGATGGACCCGAGATAGAAGAATAATTTATATCATTTATTATGACTTTGTCATCAACACCTATCGACGAGTTGATGAATTGCATCGTCTGTTATTATTGTGGTATATTTTATTATTTGCCTTGATGAGTTGCTTGGTCCACATGTCATCAAGGTCTATATTGAGCATTCCCGCGATCTGGAATAGGTAATTGAACACGTCGCCCATCTCAGCGACCACGTCTATTCCATTTCCTTTCTTGACACCTCGTTTCATGAACTTATGCTTATAGTGCCTAATGGCCGACGCAAGTTCTCCAATTTCCTCCATAAACAAGAGCCATACCAGACAAATGTCCGATTTATCCCAGCCCTTCTGTATGCAGAGTTCGGTTGTTTGCTGCTTGTATGCGTTTAACATTTTTACTTAATATTTAATCACCCCTCTCTTTTAATAACATGAGCACGAATGCAATCTCTATAACTTCCATCGCAACCACAATGCGTTCAATCTGGTTTTCAGAGTAGCCTTTGCGTTCTAGCACCGGTTCAATAAGCGCTTTGGATAACAGGGAAATAAATCTTACTATTATCAAATACCCCAGTACGTCTTGCACTTTGTCTATCATTTAGAGCCCTATCTTAGTATTATAGCCCATTTTATTTCCATAGACCGTGGTGGACTTGGGGAGGGGGTTGGGGCGAATTGGTTCAGCAATGTCCCTGAGATACCCTATGCGCTCGGCAAGCCCCGTTCGTACCTGGGTTAGCGCCTCGTCGGCGGAGCGCTTATTCATGAGAGAAATCTGTTCCTGAATTTGTGACCCAGGGTTCCAGGAATTGGTAATATAAATGTATCTCATAATTACCGCCAGATCATCATCGCTCTGACGGTCAATGCTAATCCCAGTTTCATCCTTGATAGTGTTATGAATCACCTTCTGTACCCGGTTGATATTGTCGGCGGAAAAGAATCGCAGGCTGAGTGGTGTGTCAGTCTGGCGCATGGTATTTATGATGGGCTGTCTAATATCCATTTACAATATTCACCGAAAAAAATAATTTGTAAATAATAAATGATGCTCATCATGGCAGATTTTGATCAGACTTACAGCACGTACCCAACGGCTGTTCCCCCACAGAAATATTATACCCCGAAGTGCTCGCCCAAGGACGGCTGCTTTCCGGCCTCCCACGTGGTCCCACAGAGCAAGTTTCTCATTAACACCTACCTGACCCGCCCGGACCGTAGCTACAATCAGCCCGCCGGTGCCGTGCCCATCCGCGAAGGTGACCTGTGTAGAAATACTTAAAAAAGAAAGTTGATTAAGAAGTAATGAAGGTCACCAAGCGAGACGGAACCACCGAGGACATTAATTTTAATAAAATCGCAACACGCATTAAAAGGCTAACAAATAGTCTTTCAAGCGATGTTTCTGGTGACCTGGTCGCCCAAAAGGTGATGTCATCCCTCTATGATGGCATCGGTGCCGAGGAGATTGATACCCTATCGGCCGAGACCGCAATTGCCTTGCAGACCGATGAGCCCGACTACGAAAAGCTGGCGGCCCGACTGACCGCCAGTAATATTCAGAAGCGCTCACCACCGACTTTCATGGATGCGATGAAGGCACTGTTCAAGGCAAAGATTCTCGCCCCGGACGTTTGGGATTCCTTGAAGTCCTATGAAAGGGATGACGTGAATAGTATCATTAAGAAGAATAGGGATTCTGATATCAATTTTTTCGGTCTTAAAACTCTGGAAAGGGGCTACCTGACCCAGATTAACTCCAAGTTGATTGAGACTCCCCAGTATCTATTCCTGCGCGTGGCATGGGGCATTCACAATAACATTGAGGATGCCAAGGAAACCTACAATATGATGAGCCAAGGATATTTTATTCATGCCACACCCACCCTATTCAATTCTGGAACTATTAGGCCCCAGATGAGCAGTTGCTTTCTCAAAGCCATGGATGAGGATAGCATAGATGGCATCTTTGAGACAATCAAGAAGGTCGGCAAGATTAGTAAATGGTCTGGAGGAATCGGACTCCATGCACATAACATCCGTGCCAATAAGTCACACATTGAAGGAACCAATGGCACTTCCGATGGAATTATTCCAATGCTCAGGGTACTCAACGCAACCGCGAGGTACGTGAACCAGGGGGGTAAGCGCAAGGGCTCCGTGGCGGTGTACCTGGAGCCCTGGCACGCAGATATCTTGCAGTTTCTGGACCTTCGGCTAAACCAGGGGGACGAGGAGGCCAGGTGCAGGGACCTATTCACTGCCCTGTGGATTCCTGATGCTTTTATGGAAAGGGTCAGGGATGGCAAGGACTGGCATCTATTCTGCCCCAATGAAGTGCGCAAGGCCCACGGGAAGTGCCTTTCGGATGTATATGGCGAGGAGTTTGAGGAATTGTATTCAAAGTGCATAGAAACTCCGGATCTGGTGCGCAAGACACTCCCAGCGGAGGCTCTATGGAAGTCCATAGTTCGTTCGCAGATTGAGACTGGTACGCCTTACATGCTCTACAAGGATGCGTGTAACAAGAAGTCCAATCAGAAGAATATTGGTATTATCAAATCCTCGAATCTTTGCGTGGCTCCCGAGACCAAGGTTCTTACTGAGGAAGGTCAGTTTGAAATCAAGGAACTTGAAGGTCAGCAAGTATCTGTGTGGAATGGCGAAGAATTCAGCGAAACTACAATCATAAAAACAGGAGAAAATCAGAAACTCATCCGTGTCCATACTGGCGCAGGTGATTACATAGACTGCACACCCTATCACAAGTTTCACATCGAGACTGCCAGCCGCCCTGCCGATAAGAGTGTTGTGAAGATAATTGACGCCCAAAATCTCAAAAAGGGAATGAAAATCATCAGACACTCCCTGCCCGTAATCAGGGGAAAGGGTGATATGAAGTATGCATATACTCACGGGATGTTCTGCGCCGATGGAACATATGCCAACAATAAGCCTATCCTTGACTTATATGGCAAGAAGAAGGAACTTTTGAAGAACCTTGATTGGAGGAGTTTCAAGGATTACCCACAATACAATAAAATGACCCTTCGCCTCCCCCTCGACATGCCTAGGAAGTTCGAGGTTCCTATCAACAAGTCCCTGGAAACCAGACTTGCCTGGCTTGCTGGGTATGTAGATGGTGATGGATGTGTTATCAATTATAAAGGTATCAAGAATATTCAGGTAGCGAGTATCCACAAGGATTTCCTGAATGACATCCGCCTAATGCTCCAAGGTATGGGGTGTTATAGTGTGGTGAAGTTAATGAGAGATGCCGAAACCCAAGTGATAAAGGGGCAGGCATTCGAATGTAAGCCCCTATGGAGACTGGGCATCGATGCCGATGGGATAAGGCTCCTTGCGAGTTTGGGGTTTTCTCCCAAGCGCTTGGATGTTTCCAACTGCCGCGTGAAGCACCACAAGACTAATCCATACATCAAGATTGAGGCGATAGAGGATATGGGTAGGTATGATGACACATACTGCTTCACGGAACCCAAGCGTCATACGGGTATGTTCAATGGCATATTGACTGGACAATGCACGGAAATTCTGGAAGTTTCCAACAAGGATGAGACCGCGGTGTGTAATCTGGCATCCATAGCCCTGCCAAAGTATGTTGACCAAAAGAATAATTCTTTCAATTATTCCAAGTTAGAGAGTGCCACCCGTATGCTTGTGCGTAATCTGAATAAAGTCATAGATAAGAATTATTACCCGACTGATTGTGCCAAGCACTCGAATATGCTTCATAGGCCAATTGGACTGGGAGTCCAGGGACTTGCGGATGTGTTCATGCTTTTGGGACATCCATTTGATAGCCACGAATCCCGTGAGATTAATAAACTTATATTTGAACATATCTATTACGCGGCCGTGTCAGAGTCTATGGAACTCGCCAAGAAGGATGGAGCCTATGAGCAGTTCAAGGGATCACCGCTTTCTGAAGGCAAGTTTCAATTTGACCTATGGGGTGTAGAGCCATCATTGCAAACCAAGTGGGACAAGCTTCGCAAGGACGTGATGGAGCATGGGGTCAGGAATTCGCTTTTGGTTGCACCTATGCCCACCGCCAGCACCAGTCAGATTCTGGGGAACAACGAGTGCTTTGAGCCGTACACCACGAACATTTACCTGAGGCGCACCCTGGCCGGTGAGTTTGTGGTCATCAATAAGCATTTGGTCAAGACGCTCAAGGAGATGGGTATGTGGAATAAGCACGTGAAGGATGGTATCATCCGATCGGGTGGTTCTATTCAGGGCTTTGAGGGTCTGGGCGCCCAAATCAAGGATGTTTTCAAGACCGTGTGGGAGATTTCCCAAAAGTGCATCATAGATATGGCCGCCGATCGTGGCGCCTTTGTTGATCAGAGTCAGAGCATGAATCTGTTCTTGGAGTCGCCCACCATGAGCAAGATTTCGTCGATGCACATGTATGCGTGGCAAAAGGGTCTCAAGACCGGTATGTACTATCTGCGCAGCAAGGCCAAGTCCAGACCGATTCAGTTTACCCTGGAGCCCTGTGAGACGTGTTCTGCATAGACTTAAAGATTATAATGTAATTATTAAAAATGGGCATCGAATTGACCTGTACGAACGGGAAGATGCTTAGCATTTCTAAGGACGGTAAGGCCCTGCGTTTTATGGTTCCTAAAAATGATATTCCTTATGGATTCTCGGAGTTTGTTCCACCCAATGGTGGTCCTTCGAGTATTTCCCTTGACATTGCAATCACGGATGATGATAAGATTCGTGAAATTGTAGAGATAGAACACGAGATCCGAAAGCAGCTCGTGGGTATGCATGGTCTCACGGAGGATGATATCAATACCATGTTTACTTCCAATTTTAAGAATGGGAGACTCCGTCTTAAACAGACACGTTCGACGCGATTGTTTAACCCAGATGGGACACCCATGGATAAGGTTGCCAAGGATGGTGATTTCAAGCGTGGCCAGGCGGCGTGCAGTGCTACCGTGGCAAGCGTTTATTTTATGAATAGGAAGGTAGGTCTGGTGTGGTACGCGGATCATATTAAGATCTGGGAGCCACAGCCAGAGGCCGATCTGTCGGAATATGCTTTTAGGGATTAAAATTTTAGTTCTTCTTCACCTTACCAGTGGTCTTGCTGTAACGGCTGGGACTCATACCCATCTTAATCATTGGTGCCACCTTGGCCGCAGCCCTGGGGTTGAAACCCTTGTTGACCAGGTTGGCACGAATGTTCATCAGACTCTTGGGCTTGTTGGCCCCGGCGCGTTTCTTGTGTGCAAGAGTCATGGCCGACTTACCCCTATAAGTAGCGCCACCCGGGGAGGCAATGAGGTTGCGGGCCTTGCCAATGTCGCTGCGAATCTTGCGAATGCTCGGCTGAACACTGGCAAAAATGCGCATAATTCCATAGTTGGCCTTCTTATTTGCCGCACGTTGCGCTGCGCGCTTCCTGGCATCGGCGGCCGAAATGCGTGCGGCGGCTGGGCGGACCTTAATGGGTACTTTGTTGCGAGTGTTCGATGTAATGCGCACGGCCTTGCCGTTGCTGGTCATGCGAAAGCGGGCTATTGGGCTGTACTTCTTGATGCCCTGGGCGGTCTTCACATAAAACGCACCGGTCTTGGGATTGCGGTAGATGACACGGCGCTTCGCGTTGGCGTATCCTGTGGCGTCTTGAGAAAACATTTTATTATAGAACAACAAATTAATAGCCCATTGCGCAATAATACTTCTGTGCTTCTTTAAGTAATTTACCCTTTAGAACCACATAAGTATTTTTGGAGATTCCATTCCTGATCTTTACCAGTGCAACGCACGTTTTCCAGTCAGTGATCGCTTTGGACTCTGTCATTTAATATTTAATTACATTTTATTATAGTGCTTCTTGGCCAGCTTGTAAAGCTCGCTATCCTTGGAGATCGCCTGGAAGCCCTCGATCTTGAGCTCCTTGCGGGCCTTGGCCACGGCCTTGCGCCACTTGACCAGGGCGGTATTCTTGCCACGCTTCACCATCTCTTTGGAGTGAATGCGACCATCCTTCATTACCAGGTCCTTCTTTGTCAGGCCACCCGAAGTCCTGGCAGCTGTGCCGTGGAACACCTCGGCCCTCGTACCTACAGTTTTCTTATACGACATCATTTATTATACCGGGAGATTATTTTTTGGTGACGACGCCCCCCGGGATTTATACAAGAGTTTATAGAAAATTCGCATCTTTGTAAAAGCATCCTCGGATTTAGTGATCTCGGTTTTGTCCCAGATTTTCATGTCGCTCAGGCCATTTGCTACATCTGGTTTGATTTTTGTATTCGGAAACGTCTCTTTAAAGCGAAGAATTATCTTGTACGGAACACTCGGGGCAACATTCATGAGACGATCGTATTCATTGCGGCACATCTTACACAACTCCAAACATTCTGTCCTATCCCTTGGATTTAAAGAAAGTTCCAAAGAAATATTTCTATAAAATGCTGCAAATTGTCTCGCAATGGTTGCATGAATCTCTGACTTCTCGGCGGCCATTATAAATTTCTGAAAAGAAGTAAGAAGCGCAGTTATTATATTGAAACCGGCAATGATGTAACCGGCTTGCTGAAAATTACCATTTGACGCCGCCCCAAACCCACCCATCCCGGCCATAGTGCTAATCACGATCTGGGGATACACAAACTTATTATTCAATCTTCTATAATGCCTGGCAGAATTCTCGTGCAACCACCTGTAACCCGCCGCCTTCTCTGCCCATACCTTTAATATAGTTTCTTGTTCCTTTGACCACCCTTCGGATATTTCCCGCCTCCTATGTTCTTCGGCTATAGCCATTGCCTGATAGTACTCCGGACTTGTATCCATGTATCTATAAATAGTCATTAAAAAAAATGTCACCCCAATCCGAAACAGAAATATCGGATAAGTCACACCACGGATACAAAGGCGATCCGGTGAAGTTTACCGCCGGTATGGACAAGTCTAAACATTCCTTACAAGACTGATAATTATCGTCTATCATAAGGTCTGCGCTAATTTGCTTGCAAATGTCCCCTTTACTGCGTGCGCTGGAAGTGAAATGATCACAATAAATAATATCCGAAAAAGAATCTCTAAAATTGTTTTTTATTAATTCTTCGGTTGGATCCCTTGCATACGTCTGACGCCCAGTGACCGCTATAAGGGTATTATTTTCGGAAAGTTTCTTGATCATTTCCTGCGAACCGCGGATGGGCCTCAAGCCCGCGTGAAAACTTGTCTCATAAAAATCCCTTACCAGGTCCGATGATTCCTTCTCTGATATATTAAAGAGAGGCGCATAGTGATACGGATGCCTTTGGGGCATTTTTACTTTTATATTTGTTTGGTGAGTGTAAAATCTGGAAAGGGCAGGAAGAAAAGGTACCAGTACTTCGTCGATGTCGACGGCTATCACGCGGTTCATTACTATTCGTCGAAATATTTTTTTAGAGAAAAAAACCAATCCTTTAATTCACCCTGACTCATGCTTCGATGCTTGACCACCCGCCTTGCGCCAATTTCTTTGTCTCGAAGCCTGAGAGATCGGTGTTCTCTATAATTTTTAAGACAGGCCAGGCACACCTTGTTATATTTGAGGCCATTGAATTTATAACGCATGTCATTATTGTCCAAGCAACTGGTATCAATGGGATCCAATAAATCTAATTCATTTTTATTAAAATACATAAAGAATATATCCATCGGTGCGTTACATATGTGACACCACCCATCCCAGTGTATAGATGGCATTTTGTAATTATTACTGTCAAAAGCTTAAGTAGGTGCTATGAAAGCTCGGTTAGGCCCATCCTCTATTGCTATTGGGAAATCATCCTGAAAATATAATTTGAGATATCCAGAACTCACATAATCGTGAAGAAATTCAGAACGGATTGTGGTAGAAAATGCATCGTTGACACTGGTATACAGACAGTCTAGCTTTAGTATGATTTTAGTATCACAAAGATCCAGCATAATATCTAAATTTCCACCGATCTTTTCGAATCTAATTGGGCCGTTGTATTTCAGGATGTATTCCGGAATCTTTGCAATTGTCATGTGGGCAGGAAGTATTGAATTAAGTTCGGTGCCTTCTGACATAAATGTGGTGATTATGCCATCGTATGTGAAATTGCCGGTTGAATCGACAGATACCACAGAGTGATCCTCAAACATGCTCCAATTTTCTATATTGAAAGTTTTTACAAAATTTCCAGGAATTATCGGAGAAATTTGAGTTTCATATAATATGACATTTTCCTCGCTTGTTGCGGAAATTTTACATCCATCGGGGGAACATACAAGGACAGCAGACGTGTATTCCGAACATGCCTCTATGTCGGATGTTCTAAAAATATAGTCATTCATAAGATATTTTAGAATTATTTTCTTATTACATTTTATAACAACTATGATGAAGCTCCGCATGCCAAAGATGAACCTCAGCAACCTCATGTTTGTCACCGTCGCCCTCGTGGCCCTCTATCTGATCAACGATAACATGATGAAAAAGCCCAAGGCCGAGAAGCCCGAGGTCAAGAAGCTCAAGGTCAAGAAGCTCAAGATCGAGAAGCCCGAGGCCGAAAAGGCCATGCCTGCCCCTACCCCCCTGGCTGGCATGAATGTGTAAATAAAATAGAAATTAAAACATCATTAGTCACAAAGAATTTCCTTGGTGACTAATGATGTTTTATTTAACGCGTATTCATTGGTACTGGCCCATTTACATTTGGTCTAGTAACGTTCAGGTTAACAAGATTTCTATTATTTATATTCATATTAGTAACGTTTTTAGTCTTATTAGCTAAAAACCTTTTATACGCACTCCGTATAGAATTATACGTAAAATTTTTTATTATAGGCTGCCGCTTTCTAACATTTGGTCCGGTTAATTTTTTCTTGGCCGAAATAAATATATTATTCAGCTCCAGTTGCGCATTGTTAGTATTATATAACTCCTTACCAAGTACATTCTTACGCAATTCTGCACTAGGCGTATGTATCGTCAGAACGATTATTTGTCTAGTAGTAACTATAGAACTGTTTATGGGTGGTAGAACTTTATGATAAAAGTAATCAGGAATTGCACCTACGCCCACGCCGGCATGAGGCGAAAGTTCTCCGACTGTAGATATACCATCGCCAGTGCGTGCAATTATGAATCTGAGTTTACCTCTTTGTTCACTTGGTGCATTAATGTATCTCCCCCCAATTTCTCCAATTTTGGGCGTGTCAACGTAGTATATGATTTGCCACACGCTAGCCCCTAAATTATTGGTAGCCCTTGCATTTGTGTGCCATTGTATTTCATTTGTTTTGGACTTTCTGCTCCGTAAAACAAGAGAATAATTAAAACTTTTCATAGCATTTTTAATTACGGGAGGTGCATATGTTTTTATGAGTGGAATGATTATATTGCCATAGATTTCTTCGGGGTTATATACTTCTCCCCTTTTAGGTACCGCAGGCGTTGTCAACGCGGCATTACCGGATATTGTCAGTTTACCATTATTATTAAAATTTCCACCAGTGTAGGTTTTATTACTATTATTTGTAAGTTTGTTTCCTATGTATTCATATCTAGACTCATAGTTCACTGGATATTTGATGTAACCGGGAGTTAACGGCATGTACTCCCTGACCGCACTATCAAACGTTCTTTTTATAACCTGCCTGTCCTTTACCTCAGGGTATTTAATAACGGGTTTTAGTGTTCTCCCTATAGTATCACTGGGTTTGATAGTTGGTGTTTTTTTCCTGATACCACCTAACGGACCAAAACGATCGATTCTACGATTACCTCGTATAGACGCAACCATTATAAGATATATTATTATAATAATTTATTGTGCGAAACTGCCCAAGGGTCCCCCCTTACTTAGAGGCAATACACGAGTCTAACTCATAGCACATACCATGAAGTGGGAGAAACTCTCGCATCTCGAACACGTTCTCAAACGCCCGGATAGTTATGTTGGATCCACAAAGTTGGACACCGAATCTTCCTGGGTACTTGATCATGGAAAATTTGTAAAGAAGAATCTGAACTACCCTCCCGCGCTTCTCAAGATCTTTGATGAGATTTTGGTCAATGCCCTGGACCAGCATGCTCTGAACCCCACTGAGGTCACCAAGATCGATGTATTTTACGATTATAACATCGGATCCATCACAGTTTCCAACAATGGCAAGGGTATTCCTATTGTCAAGCATGATACTGAGGATATTTACATTCCTGAACTCATCTTCGGCACCTTGCTGACATCATCTAATTATGATGATACGGAGGAAAGGACCACGGGTGGACGCAATGGTTACGGTTCCAAGTTGACCAATATTTACTCCAAGAATTTTGAAGTATTGGTCAAGGACCCCGTAAATCAGAAGCAGTACGCCTGGTTCTGGAAGGACAACATGCAGATTCAGCGCGGTAGCATGGACAAGAAGCCCAAGGCATACAAGGGTAAAGATGGCGAGGTCAGGGTCACTTTCATTCCCGACTGGAAGCGTTTTGGCATGAACGTTATGAGCCCAGATTTTGTCAAGCTCATTGAGAAGCGCGTGTGGGACACGGCCATCTGTCAGCAGGGCAATCTCAAGGTGACTTTTCAGGGGGAGCGCATCCCCGTAAAGAAGCTTCTGGATTATGCCAAGATGCACGAGGGCATCGAGAACCCCGTGACCCATTCGTGCGATCGCTGGGATGTGGTAGTGTCTCCGAGTAACCACACTGGTTTCAATCAGGTATCATTTGTGAATGGAATCTGCACAACCAAGGGTGGGACCCATGTGGACAATGTTGCCAATTGCCTGTCAAAGGATATCATCACAGAGATGGTAAAGAAGAAGATCGATGGTGCTGATAAGCTCAGGCCCATGAATGTAAAGTCGAGTATGTTTGTATTCGTAAAGAGTACCATCATTAACCCATCATTCAGTAGTCAGGTAAAATCAGAGTTGACCACCAAGGCTGCAGAGTTTGGCAGTAACTGGAAGTCCACTCCGGCCTTTATGAAGAAGGTGCTTGACACTGGTATCAGGGATGAGCTTATGTCTGTCGCCAAGTTTAAGGAGCAGAAGGATCTGAAGAAGAATGATGGGACTAAGAAGAACAAGATCACGGGTATTCCCAAGTTGGATGATGCCAACTGGGCGGGTACTCAGAAGTCTGCGCAGTGTACTTTGATTATTACCGAGGGAGATTCGGCCAAGGCGCTTGCTATTAGTGGCCTCAGTGTGGTGGGCAGGGACAAGTGGGGTGTATTTCCACTGAGGGGTAAGCCCAAGAATGTGCGCGATGCAAGTGTAAAGCAGCTGATGTCTAACCAGGAGTTTTCTGATTTGAAGAAGATTCTGGGTCTACAGCAGGACAAGGTGTACAAGAACCTCTCCGAGCTTCGCTATGGCCGGTTGATGATCATGACAGATGCGGATCTTGATGGATCGCACATCAAGGGCTTGGTTCTCAACATGATCCATTGCTTCTGGCCATCCCTTTTGTCCTTGGGTTTTGTGGTGAGTATGGTGACTCCTATTATCAAGGTGGGTAAGCAGAGTTTTTTCACCAACCAGGCCTATGAGACCTGGCTTCGGTCTCAGGGTGGTAAGATCCCCCGTGGTATGAAGGTCAAGTATTACAAGGGTCTGGGCACCAGCACCAGCACAGAGGCCAAGGAGTATTTCAAGGCAATTGATCGGTTGACCGTGGGTTTCGTGGATACCCCCGACACCGACAAGTCTGTGGTGCTTGCATTTGATAAGACCAAGGCGGATGCTCGCAAGGGGTGGCTGGAGAATCACATCAAGTTCCCCGGGGATGAGGTGAAGTATGGTGAGATTACTAAGCTACCCATTTCAAAGTTTATTGATGGTGACCTGGTAAATTTCAGTGTGGCAGATGTGAAGCGGTCCATCCCTCATATGTGCGATGGCTTGAAGCCTTCGCAGCGCAAGGTGATGTTTGCCTGCATGAAGCGCGGGCTGACCCAGGAGATAAAGGTGGCTCAGTTGTCTGGTTATATCTCAGAGGTATCTGCGTATCACCACGGCGAGGCAAGTCTCCAGGGCACTATTATTGGCATGGCCCACAATTATATGGGATCCAATAACATTAATCTTTTGGAGCCCTGTGGTCAGTTTGGAACTAGACTAATGGGTGGCAAGGATGCGGCGAGCCCAAGGTACATCTTTACCAAGTTGAGCAAGCAGGCCCAACATATTTTTGATTCTAAGGATAACAGCACTCTCAAGTTTCTTGATGATGATGGTAAGTCTGTGGAGCCCGAGTATTATATGCCCACTTTGCCGATGGTGTTGGTAAACGGTGCCGATGGTATTGGAACTGGCTATAGTACGCAGGTTCCGTGTTACAACCCGGACGACATCAAGAAGAACATTCTTAGGTGTCTGGAGGGACAGGTGCCCACCCCCATGACCCCCTGGTATAAGGGCTTCAAGGGTCGCACCTACCCCAAGGATAAGGGCACCTGGACGATGCAGGGGCTTTTCACTGAGAGTGGGACCACCATTAAAGTGACCGAACTTCCACCGGGTAAGTGGACACAGGACTATAAGGAGTATCTAGATGGCCTGGTTGATAAGGGCAAAATTACCTCATTTGACAATCACAGTACGGAGGATAGCCCCAAGTTCACAATCCGTGGATACAAGGGTACCAATGCTCTCAAGGATTTGTGGCTCACCAGGGCAATTCATACCACAAACATGTGGCTAATGACTCCACACGGTATGAAGAAGTATGCCACGGCCGAGGAAATCCTTGTAGATTATTTCAAGTTTAGAACGGAACACTATAATAAACGCAAGGAGAATCTCCTCAAGGAATACAGGGCTCATGCAGCAGTCGCGCAGAACAAGGCCAAGTTTGTGAAGCTCGTGGTTGAGGAACAAATTGTGATTTTCAAGCGCAAGCGGGCAAACATCGAGGAACAGATGGAGCAGCATAAGTTGATGAAAGTCAACAAGTCCTGGGACTACCTATTCAACATCAAGACCGAGCAATACACGGAGGAGAATATCAAAAAGCTCAACGGCGAAGCGGACGTGCGCAAGAAGATGCACGATGACCTGAATGCAACTTCGATTAAGGATCTATGGAGGGAGGATATTAATAATATGTAATGCGATTTTCAACTTAAAAAAATAATACATTAGATTAGTAATGACCGATAGAGGTAAATGTAAAGCGCCGGGAGGTGTTAGAGGAAAGTCAGCCACGGGTTCGGTGCTTTCCCTGGACGCCATAGGTCCTCAGGACGCAAATTATCTATTGAGTAACAATAATTCACATTTTACGCCATCGTTCATAAAGTCCCCCAGTAATGCGATCTACCAGCGCCGCACGCAGTTTGGGGAGCCTAGTACGAAGTATTTTGGTAATACGGTGAAGCATGTCTTTAAGACCAGGGAAATGGGTGACATGCTCGGGAACATGTATCTGAAAACTCAGATGCCAATTCTATCGGAAGATCAGGCGGCATCTAATGTTACCATCCAATTACCGGGTGATTTTGACATACCTATACCGATTGGCGAAACGGTGTGTTTTGAAAACTCCGAACTAAAGAGTCTCAATTTGGGTGCCAGTAATATTCGGTACGAGACACTTATTAGGGATAATTTTAATGAGCTCCTGGCCAACGCACAGTATGTCGGCTACGAGCCCTATTTATCAAACGTCGCAGTCGGGTTTGCTAATGTCTATGGACACAAGCTAGGAACGCGACTTCTTGATGAAAGATTCATGACAATCTCCGAGCCAAGTGGTAACACTACCGTCAATGTGTTCATGACGGTTTCAGAGAATAATGTTCAGAACCCAAGTACTATTGATGGTGGAATAAGAAACTTTGAACTCAGAGATATACAGAGACCTAAAATAAGTAACGACGCTTTCGGTTTCAGTAACGTGCACCTGTTAACCCTCGGTGGTGCGAACGTACGCGTGAACTTGGCCGGTGTGAGCAATCTGCTGCCATTTGGTAGTACGCTCGGCTCGAATTACGGCGGAAATGTTATTTCAATAAATTCAGTGACGGCAAATATTGGAACAAAGTTTATATTTTCAAACGTGAACATGGCGGTCAATGATCTCGAATTCAAGACCAATGTTACCAGAACCTCCACGGCCACGGCATTGCCGACAAAATCCCTTGTGCCCGATTCAAATGCAATGATAAGTAACATCGTGGTTGATGGTGATCAAGACATGGTCAATGGTGATAATATATTAACAATTGGCGATGACTTTGACGTGACGTACTACACTTTTGGTGAGTTCGAAGAAAATTTTGGTGGTGCAAACGTAACCACGGCCACGAGTGGTTTGCTAAATTCGAGTATTAGCATTAAAACTTCCGGCGAAATGTTAAAGAGTTATATCAATATTAATGATTTTGCATTTGGGCGGTCCCATCTTTACCAGGCGGACTACAATACGACCCCGGGATCAAATACTCTGATGGACATCACAGACATTGAGCCCCGCGCAGATACCATCAATTTCTACCAAAACACTCTGAACTTTTACACCACGAGCCAACTTAGCAACTTGGACGCGAATCGAGAAATAACAACACCCACGGGTTCTCGATTATTCGAAGTGTATCTGGGTGATATAAACCCTGACCCGAATGTGTATGTTCTCGATAACTCGTTTCAGCCCATTATAGAGGTTACGTCCCCGGCAAGAAACACCAAGATAACACTTGGCTTTGCACAAGATGGTTCAAACCCATACTTACAATGCCTGGTGAATTTCCAACAGACTTTGCCGAAACAGGTGAATATTACCGGATTTACTGACACCCGGCCGTTCTTTAGATATAATGAAGGTACTTCCACAAATCCCACTGACGAGGCCCACGGACGATTCACTATTAGTAAGGGGAAGATTGATGATTATTCGACAAACGCAGGGTTGTATACGGCCTACCAGAATTGGGAGTTGGCAGCAACGGTCGATTCTTGTAGAGTAACATGTGCGAGTAACGTACTCCCATTTGATACCAATACAGATGGCCTTGCGTTTGACGCAGACTTTGAAGATGCTTTGCTAAATGGAGGTCTCATAATAACCAAGGTATCTGATTCGATATCAAATGTGAGCGTGCGCGTAAGTAACCCTGTATTGGAGATGTTTGTGGGAACCGCAAAGTACGATGTGTGTGATATTTGCTCGAACACTACTACGATTAATTATGGGTTGGATAATACAATCGAAATTGTCAATGATACAAACACTTTCACGAGAAATTTAGTGACAGACTTGGGGCTATCTGCGGCACAGACAACAAAGGTATTAGAGGGCGATGGCACTCATTTGACAATCACTAGCAATGTTTATGATGAAACTATATGTCCCAGTGCTAACGTATTATCTGGTGGAGCGAATGATGTTGGAAACATTTTTACAACTTCTGCCCAATATGAGGTCAAATCGTTTACAAAGAGCAGTAATGGGTATGCCAATATTGTTACAAATGGAATTTCCTATGGCCCCGTGCCTATTCAACGAGAAGTTCTCAACATAGATTTTTTCTCTAATACCACCACCGGTTATTCGAACGTAGTGCACATTCACAACAACTATTATAGAAATACAATCGATAGGTCTTCCATGAAGCTGGACACAATGATTAATATCATAGATCCTAGCGAATCAAATGTTTCCTCGAATGTTCTTGGGAATATTTTTGTAGATAGTGTTGATAATTTCCTGGAAATCGAAGGAGTCACTGCCATAAATACAAATGATTTTGGACCACAGGGATACGATGTATTCTGGGACATGCGGTGGCCCGGTGCAAATATCATCACTGCCAAGACCCTGAGTAATAGCGTCTCAAATGTTTTGCAGGATGATTTTTCGGATATAAATTCTTTGACTATGGATGTGTATCCGCACAACGAACCCAGGGTCCAATTTACAGCAACGAGCACCCAGGAGACCATACAGGGATACCCGCTAAGCCTGGTATCGCTTGCACTCTCTACTGGTAAGCGTTTCCCAATCACTTATGATTCAAGCAATACTTACTATCAAAAGGCGGAGGTGTTCATGCCAACGGAGTTCAATAACACCACGTCGTTTGATTATTTTTTGGATCTGGGTGAAGATACCACCTTCTACAGCGGACCCGTAACTCCAATTGTAAATACGGATTTTATAAATTCTTACACCGGAAACGCCTTTTATTCGTCAAACGTGAGTTACGCGGTGGCAGGTGCCAACGTGTACCTAAATGGACAAGATGTGGCAAATGTAACTAGTTCTACGTGGAATCCGGGTATCAGCGTTAATTTTGATAGCTATTCCAACACAATTTCTATAACATCGACAGAGGACCAGGATGAATTCACGATTCCCGACGAGGGTGCAACGGGGTATTCCCAACTACTCAGAGATTCTCTTGTGGAAATTAATAATGATTTTGACCTGGGGTCGAAAAATGTGATTCAAGATCCATACATTTCAAGAAATTTGTCAAATGTTGCATTTGCCGGTTATGACTCAAATATTTTCATGGTTGGTGGATTGTCCGGCTCAAACCTTCTGTCAACTTCAGTCAAGAATGACGTTAGTAATGGTATTACGTACAATACGGTAGAAATGCCCAGATTCGACTTTGCATTCCGCGACGGTCGAATGGTCCTGGATACCGATAATCCTACCATGTTTCTCTTCGGCACTATCGACGAATTATCTAATGTCACAAGAAATACCACACTTTACAAATCGGTTATAAATACCAGCGACCACGTATTGCGCCCATGGGTACTCGAATCTTCTGCCTTTCCGGGCAAAGCGGTGGAGATGCCATCGGTTGCGTACGTGAATAGAAAAGTAGTGGTAGTGGGTGGTAAATATTTTGGAACAAATTCCATAAATCATTCGGAAATTTATGCCTACGATACCTCAGCCCTTGCATGGTCGGCGATCACCTTGCCACAGACCATTTACTCATTTGGCACAAACGGCCTACTGGCAGCCAAATCAAATATCTACTTCTGGAACAATGATACAAATTCCACCACAGATTTCAGTGCCATCTCATATGTGAATGTTGACAACAACTTCTCGTTACACACGGTAACAAATTCCGTATCTTTGACCTCAAATGTTGTGGAAAACCCCTTTATAAACTTCGAAGCAATACAGGATGAAACGAAGTTGTATATCATCGGTGGAGGAAAAGAAGATACCAGGGTCCAGTATATAGACACATCCACCCAGACCAGGGAAGCCGTGGCAGCAACGACTTCTATCGATCAAAATTTATATGGATTTGCATCGTATCATCCGTATCTTAGCCCCGAAATTGTGGTATATGGCGGAACCGACAACGGAGTGCAAACTGCGCGAATTCTAACGCTTTCCACAGTGACAAACACATGGAAAGATATTGGACTCAATCTTCTCTTCCAAAATCCGCTATACGGTGCAAGTTTTGTGGGCCAATTTTCCCCTGGATCTTTGCCACTCCTACAAACCGGCATAAAGCTCGGCACAAAGAAATCCTCTATACTCACCATCACTGACCAGTCAACGAGTAACGTGGTAGAGGTGGGTCTCAAGCGCACCAACGTGTTTACCGCGGTTTCGAACTCATCAATCGAAAACAATGGCATATTTTCCTCCTGGTATATGGACATAAAGGATAGTTCTAATAGACAGATCGATGTGGGGTGGGATGGAAAGGACTATGCGGGTAACTTTGCCCAGGTTTCGGATGGAAGCGTCGGTCCGGTATGGCTGGGTGATGCCCTAAATATAGAAACGACTGCCAATTTTTACTCGTCAAATATTGAATTTAATAGCACCTCGAACTTGCAAAATACATTCATGACATTTAATACTTTGCAGGTATCTGGTAACACAAATCCTAGAACTAATGTGGTTACAACTAATGTTTTTAGTTTCGATGTTGGCTATGCAAATGTAGAATCCATGGTAAATTTTTTGGATTATTCGGTAAATGGTCTCGTACCATTTACATCTGCAAACACGTCGGAGATATGTATTACAAACAACCTCAACCCCTTCCAGCCAGGCGCGTTCGTCCAGAATCCCACGACCGTTGCAAAAATTAGCACTGATAACATACCATATCAGACCTGGTATTTTGACAGAATCGGGGGCACAGTGACACCGCCCGGTAACCCACCAGACACCAGTAATGTTATGGTAAACGATGCATACAGGCAATTCTTACCCAGTCGACTCACCCGCAGTGGCAGGTTGGACAAAGTAGAGTTCCTGTACGGAACGAGTAGATACACAAGACCTTCAAATCCATTGCAGTATAGCAACACATTCGAATTCGGTGTGTTCAGGGATGGTGACATGCGGGCCCGCAAACTAACCCTGGCGTCGTTTTCGTCACAGGGGCAGGAAACAAACTCCAATGCCCAGATGGAAATTTACAAATATTTCGCATCGAATGTTGGGTATTCTGAAAATAGTTATACCACGGAAAGAGGGTGGTATGACGAGGTAATACTGTCATTCGGACCAGACATTACCCAAAGCGGTGAATTTGAGAGGGTGGTAATAAACCCCGGTTATGGAACCGCGGCGCCGGCAACGGGCGCTGCACCGCTTTCTAATGCCCTCCAAACAAATGACACCATAGAGGTGCTATTCCAGGACTACGATCCCCTTGCCCTGAGTGTAACCGCCAATCTGGTTTACAGAAGCTCGGTAGTAAATAGGGTCATAAGTTCCGAGGCCACGGTGAAATTAAAGACGTCCATGTTTAATGCGATATCCGATAATACCGGGAGGAGCGGTGATGTCATAATAACAACCACCTACAATAACGGTCTAATTGATAGCAACGTGAGTGCGGGTGTACGCCCGGTCAGTGGAGTGAATCTGTCGGATGCAGATTTTTCTTCAAATCTCCTGAGATGCTGCCTTTCCACATTTGTAGAAAATGGAAGTACCACTGCCATTCAAGAGAATGTATACCAGTCGGTATTCCCCGTGAACATTCAGATGAACAAGTATAACCCAACCGGCATATATACCGACAAGGTGGGTCGGGCCATATTGGATGAGGTTTCGCTTGAAATAAATGGCCAAGAAATAGAGAAATTAGATGACATCTGGTATGTAACAAGAGACGAACTGTTCAGAAGTGATGACGAAAAAAATGCACTCAAATTCTTGATAAATGGCGGTCAGGATTACTTGCCAACGAGTGCCTTTAATTTTGGACCCATAGATCTCTACATTCCCCTTGATTTCTTCTTTTGCAGAACACAGAAAACATCTTCGACCCAGGCGATACCCACGAAAATGAGCGGCGAGTACAGATCTCAGGCGCCTTACTTGCCACTGTGCGCCCTACAGGATCAGGAGATTACGGTGGTTATAAAGTTCAAACCCCAGGAGTATTTCTCAAACGTGAATGCACCCATAGATCTTAGCTATCAGAATACATTCCTGGTCACAGACGAAGTCATGATATCACCACAAGAAAGACACTATTATAAATCCAATCCCCAGAATATACTTATAGAGCAAGTCAAACGCCTGCCTAGACAGATATTCAATTTTGGCACCGACTTGCGATACGAGGGCCTGGTATCAGACATGCCAATGAAACTCATGACTTGGTTGTTTAGGTCCGCACAATTCGAGGACGAGACAAGTTCACAGGAGTTCCTACATCGCTACAATTTCAGTACCATTCGGTCAACAAACGAGCAATATAAGCCATTCTACGAATTGCTCAAAAAGGCCAACTTTTATTTAGACGGCGTGCCACTCGTGGAGCGCTATGGTACACCGAACTTTTACAAGTATTACCAAGGACTCAACTCCGACCTCTCGTCCACCAATAAGAACATATATACATATTCGTTCTCCATTTATCCGACCAAAGTGAATCCATCGGGTACAATAAACCTCTCGAACTCCACGTCAAACAAGACCTTTTTTAGTTTCGACCTAGAAATTAAAGAAGCAAGCGCAGCGCTTGAACAGGTGGATGCCGAGAAGGGTTTCAGCATTCACGCGTACAGTTTCGGATATAATAGATTATTTATTGAGAATGGACGGGCGACTCTGTCGTTTTCTTAAAAATTTTACTCTTGTTATTATGTATATATTGTAAAATATCATTTTCAATGCACCACTTGATAAAATTGAGCTGAGCGACCGTCGTGGTCATGTTACGGAAAGAGATGCGCTCGGTTCGACAGAATGGATCAAATAGCTTCTTCGAGTAGCCATCTAAACTGCTCTTGTACGCCATATGAACCACAAAGTCCCTACCATCACTCGTTTTATACGTGGTCTTTTTGGTTTTGGAATGATTCGTCACAAACCATTCAATATTTCGCAGCGAAATACCATTATCCTTATTAAGCAAGGACTTCAAAGTGTCGGCATTTTCAGCAGCACTATAAAATTTTGTAAGACTAGCGAGAAGAATCTTCTCCTTACTCATACAAAATATTATGGATTTATCTTTATTACAGTAGCGTGGGAATGTTTTTAGGTCGAACCACCCTATTACCATTTACCTGGGTCCCAGTGGGTGGTCTATATTGCTTCTGATGAAAACCACAATACCCATTCTCCCTGGCAGGCTTCTTGCATCTCTTTCCATTTGCAAGCCTGCCCTTGCAAATATTTTTATTTTCTGGCGTTTTTCCTTCAAAAATGTGTGTTACTAATCTATCAGCCTTCTCATCATCCAATACAATATCGCTTTTAATGAGCCAGTATTTTACTTTATCAGAGTAATACTCTCTATTTATGGGCCTCACGGCATCCACAATCATTTGTGCATACTCGTCCTCGTGCATGCTTTACTTACAATGGTTTTGCTCAAAACTTTTAAATAGATCGGCCACGCTTGTTTGTTTCCCACCGGTTGCCTTCTTTTTGCGAGGGGGTTTGGGGGGCATCATGCTTGCAAAGATGTCCTCGTTTCCAACCAGGGGCTCTAACAAGTCCTCGACCGGCTTTTTCAATTGATTTGTAAAATAATACATATAATCCAGTTCCACACCATTGTCCTTAACATACTTGGGATCCTCTGCCTTTTCGAACATCCTGGCCCTGGGATCCTCGGTCTTTACCAAAACAAACGGAACTCGGTCACCCGTGTGTGGGTGTGCACCGGGTGTGCGCTTGTTAATCTTTTCGAGCACCTGAACGTGTGGCTGTGAAGGGACCTCCTGGACTCCGCCGTCCATCATTTTCTTATACGACCACTCACCATTCTTGGTTTTATATGAATCCGCCAGAGTCTTGGACATCAGCAACTTTTCCATAGGAATCTTGCCATCAATCAAATCCTGGGCCATATTCTTGGCACATTCGATCGCACCGCTCGGATCCTTGGAATCCAGAATCATGTTCAACACCGCCTTGCAAACCTCGCGAGTGTAAGGGGTATTGTCGCGCCTGACCAGCTGCAGGCCCTTGACATCCACCTTTTCCATTTCCATAGCACCAGCCGTATCCTGGGTCCACATCTTGGCCGCGTAACGCTTCTTCGAATATAGAATGTAAGGACAATAGACCTTTTCGAGCTCCAAGTCGTTTGGCTTCTTGAATAGCTTGTTACACATCTCTGCCGCCTTTTCGCCAATCTTCCAGCTATGGGCGATCGCCTCCTCTTGGCTCATTCCATCGCAATTGAATTCGACCATCACGGAATCCGTGTCTCCATACCTAACCTTGGCGCCCTCAAAGTTCTCCTCCACACACTTCTTGGTCATTGCAATCATGTTACGCCCCTGGCAGGTGGTCGACGCCGCAATGGGCACGCAGGGAAGCATGCCACGTCTGGCCCCACAGAATCCATAGATGCTGTTCATCGAAATCTTATAGGCCAACTGCTGGCCGTTGTACACTTCCTCCATGGGTGTACCGCGCGCCTGGGCCATCAACTTCTTGGCCTTTTTGCGAAACTGTTTGAGCTCGGTCAAAATCTCCGGGAGCAGGCTTGGCACGTTCTGGGCGAAGTGATACACCTTACCCTCAGAGACCTCGAAACTTTCGTACTCAACGCCAGGAATATTCATATACGCAGGATTCATCACCAACGTTGAAAAGCATAGGTTATGAGCAACCATGATAGACGGATACAGCGATGCAAAATCAAGGGCCGTGATCGGGGTGTAATAGGCTCCCGTGTGTGCCTCCAGAACCGTGGCACCCTCGTACTTATCATCGCTGTTCGTACCATAGCTGTGCTTGATCGTGGGTGCTAGGAAGTTCAGCTCTCGGGCCTTGCGAGTGATCTGCGAAAACACCTTGATCTGCTGAGCGCGCTCAGACAGCCAGCTCAGAGGTACCCAGGTGGCCTTGGCCATTTCCACCAAATTTGTGAAAATGCAAAGCTTATCCACAAGCCTGTGTGGTAGCAGTGTATCCTTCAAACAATACTCTGCAACCTCGCCCAGCTCCTTGGCATTTTCTTCCCGGTAGCGCCTAAACATTTCGTGCGGTGGCATATCAATCTTTGTATCACCCAAGAACTGCTTGGATACATTGTTCAGCGAATACGAATCCAACTTCTTCTCGCGCTTGATTTCGTGGAACAAATCAAAGGTATAGCGCCCGGGCATCGGTAGCATCTTTAGAATGTTATCACCCAGCGCACCACTCGATAGGCGCTTGGTAATCATTTCGCTCGGCTTACCCCGGAGACGCCCCAAATCATAAAAATTCGTGGCCTTACAAATTTTCGCACGTTTGAAAAGAAACTCACAATCAAAACCAAAAATATTGTAACCCATCATCACGTCGGGGTCAATCTTTCTGATCGTGCGCTGAAATTCTTCCAATAGTTCCCTTTCGGTCCCGAACCACTCGACATCCCGTGCATCAGTCTCCTTATAGCATAAGCATACCTTATCTATGATTCTATCAGATCCATAAATCTTTGAAGTGATTCCAATCTGGAAGCACGCATCACCCTCGACCAAGGGGTCTGGGAACTTACCAGTTGAACTATTGGTCTCAATATCAAATGACACAATCTTGAAAGGTGCAATATCGTCCCTATCAATCGGCTTGAGGTCATTCCATTTCTTCACAAACAGATCTACATCACAAGTGCTCACGTTGTTTGGATGTGCAGTATCGGGAATCTCAATCCACCCGGTGGACTTGATATTGGTCCGGTGCATGAATCGCAAGAACGGATCGATATTCGCCTCGTAAACCCTGAGCCTCGTGCGGTGTGCGGCATTCTCAAACTTTTTGAGCTTGGCCAGAGTATTGAACTCGAGTTTAATGAATACGAATTCCTTATTATTCTGAAATCCATAGAGATCCTTGCACTTCACAAATTTATAGGTAAAAAAGGTAGAGAATATATCCCTTATCTCCTCCTTCTTATCGTCGTACAATCCCATCTGATCCGCGAGTTTTTCAAGCACTTCATCTTTTTGCTGCATCTTATCGAGCTTTATGAAGAAATAGGGCTTGAAAGGGGTGGTGCAACAGACCGACTTTCCATCTTCTGTGCGACCAAAAATGTGTATCAGATACTTACCCTTCGTCTCCGAATCTCCAGCCTCCCAGGAGATTGCCTGGAATTGAGTCATGCTATGTTTTGGTGGGAAATCTTTAATTTAAAGGTAAAAGGTGTATTTATTTTAGAATGTTAACATTCGTTGGTATAGATGTAGGTTACATAAATATGGGAGTCGTTCGAATGGTAGTCGATGACTCCTTTAATTTTACGTTTGATGAGGCGTTCAGGTACAACATTTCAATAACCAAGCACATAAAGGTGCCAGTGTGCGCGTGTACCATACCACACACCGCGGAGACGGTGGATCGCGTGGCACATTTTATCCAGGAAAATAAGGAAATGTTTGATGAGGCGGATTATATTTTAATAGAACGACAGCCACCCATGGGCCTCAAGGACATAGAGGCGCTTTTAATGTCCGCGTACAGACACAAGGTCAAACTATTGTCACCGAATAGACTTCATAAACATTTTAGAATTAGTCACAAAGATTATGAAGAACGAAAGAAAGCCGTGGTTGATATTGCGGCACCGCATTTGTCACATATCTGTGGATACATAAATCAAGCGCGCCGGCATGACATCGCGGACGCCGCGTGCATGTGCATATACCATCTTACAAAAATTAAAGAAGAACGGCTAAAAAAAGAAAGGTTAGAAAGTATCAAGAGACTCCCATTTGACGAATATGCCTTTGTATCACAGGGCTAAATATGAGAACCGCAGAGGCACGTTTTACCCAGAGAATGGAAAAGTGGAGTTTTGTGGTGTAATTTTTGCAAATGCATGCGAAGCTATCTCATTATTACGACTTATTTCGGGGGAAACTATAGTTGGAACTTTTTACTATTGCGACGTAAAGGGCTTTGAATTATCGTCGGGAAAGATTGTGTGCATTTCGCCGAATAATATTTTACTGGAATATGGGTCAAATTTTACCGCCAGGAAATCGATATATGTATTAAAGAAAAGATGTCTATTGTAAGTATAGATGGCCCTTAGAGTAAAGTTACTCAATGAAAATGCCAAGCTTCCTTGCCGTGGTAGTGAGCAGGCTGCGGGATATGACCTCTATGCAACCGAAGGATGCACCATTGCCCCCGGTCGCAGGGCGGTCGTGCCGACGGGTATTGCCATCAGTCTCCCAGGAGGCACGTATGGAAGAATTGCTCCTCGTTCTGGCCTGGCTGTAAAGCATGGAATCCAGGTGGGGGCCGGGGTGGTTGACCCCGATTATACAGGTGAGGTAAAGGTGGTTCTGTTCAACCATGATATAAATACCTATGTGGTTCGTCCGGGGTATAGAATTGCACAGCTTATTTTAGAGCAGTGTGTGACGCCAGTTATAGAGAATGTTGATACGCTCGTAGACACCGACCGCGCGGAGGGGGGCTTTGGTTCTACTGGGCAGGCGTAAGCGGTATGAAATACAATTTAATTACAATGTATAAAACCATTATGAACATTAGTAAATTAAAGGCAACTATACCATATATTGTAGGGTATACCTTTTCTTTAATTTTCTTATTTGAGAATACTGTGTCTACCAGTTGTTCTGTTATTTCATCGATCATGGAGAACTTTGTTATAATACACTCACAAAAAATGAGAAAAAAAACTGCGCTTGAAGATGAAATCGATAAGGCTATAGAGAATGGGAATATCGTGTGCGTTCTGGGAGGCTCGGGGGTAGGTAAGAGCTATGCCTGTAACCGAATTTTGAAAGAGTACTCTTTTGTGGATTTTGAAAACAATTTACTAAAAAGCAAATTGGATACCAAGGAAATGCTGGATAAATTAAAGGGGTCTAGTACAGTTCTTTATATCGACGATGCCAACCCCGACCTGCCAGGGTTCAATATTGTAAGGGATTTCATTTTAGATGTAAAGCATGTTCATGGCCCTGTACTCATAAATAGTCGGAGTGACTTCCGACTTCGCAGCATATTTCAGGGTCACGACGTGGTATTCTTTGAAATAAATGGACCCAATAGAAGAAATGATATTATAAGAACTTACTGCAAAGATAAGTATAACCTGGAAGTATCTGAACAAGACACGGAATATAGCACGAAAGATAATGTGTACGATCTTTTATGCAAAGGAGGTCGCGGGTACCAGCGCATGATGGACGTTCGGATGGAGGAGCACGGACACACGGCGGACATAATGTTTACAAATTACCAAACAGATACAATAGAAGAATCTGCGATTGTAGCAGATGCATTTTCGAGAGCCGATACCCTGGATACCCTAATATATAAAGGCATGTGGGACGCAATACCTTATTTTACAATAGAATCATGCGTGTATCCATCAATATACACCAAAAATAGAATGGATTTTGACAAGCTTGTCCCGGGTGCAGTATGGACCAAATATTGCAACCAAAGTCTGAGAGATAAAAAATTTAGAAGCATGTGCACAAGACACCCCTCCGTGACCCTTGGCATAGATTTCGTTTCATATTTTATGGCGATGATTCAACATAAAAATATAAATGATATAATATCTATTTGTGATGCATACCATTTGGAATCGCCTGACATAGATTTTATGAATCATCTTGTGCGCAATAAGTTAAAGGGGAAGGCGCTAAGTTTAGTAAAGAAGCACCTCAAGAAACATGGCAATCTTCAGCGTAGACAACAAGCCATCCGACAAGTCCGAGATTGATGACTCTGAGTGGGACGATATCAAGGTTGTAGGAAATGAGGTGTTTTTCTACACCGACGTATCCGACGAGTCTATCGTGTACCTATTCAAGGTCCTGCGTCAGCTAGAGCAGGAGCTACTCTACAAGATGTACGAGCTTCCTGGGTACAAGCCAGAGATCAAGCTTTACATTAAGAGTGATGGTGGCGACATGTTCGCCGGGTTCTCGGCCCATGACCAGCTCTCGCAGATGAGGGTCAGGGTCACCACAATTGCCGACGGCTGCTGTGCTTCGGCGGCAACCTTCATGCTTCTGGGTGGTCATAAGAAGCTCATCAAGCCCCACTCTCACGTGCTCATCCATTCCCTGGCAACCGATGGATTCTGGGGCAAGTTTTCGGATATGAAGACCGAGATGGATAACTGCAAGAAGTTTATGGACATGATCAAGAACCTCTACGAGGAGAAGTGTGACATCCCCGAGAAAAAGTTCAAGAAGATGATGGACAAGGACATTTACATCAACCCGGATGACTGTGTCAAGTGGGGTGTGGTGGATGAGATTATGAAATCCGTAAAAATTTCTTACTAGATGTTAATGATAATAACTATATTGATAATACTATTTTTACTACTGTTATTTATGCAAATGTACGATAATAAAAATAGGATTTATCTTCGTTTTAAGGACCGCTTTAAGTATGTAAAAAATCCGGGTACCCTGGGAGTAGACATGTCTTATTGTATTGTGATGCCGGATAGGATGGACCACGCAACTCGGAAAATGAAAGAATTGGGTGGGAACTATAAATTATTCGATGCGATTAGACCAGATTTATTGAGCTATGTCGACTACCTTACATTGAGCTGTACGTATTTGCCAGGGTTCCAATCGTTCGCCAAAAAAAGCAAATTGTGCGTAGCTCTATCGTTCTTTATGTGTTACTATGACGCATATTTAAATGGTTATAATAGTATTTGTGTGTTTGAAGACGACGTGGATTTCCCACACGGAACGCCCATAATTAGGGATGCAATTCAGGAATTCAAAGATGTCCCGGACTTGGAGGTGTTTTATATGGGGTATTGTAACGTACCTTGCAATTTTATCTTTCCTCGCAGGGTATCCACAAATCTTTTGGACATGACCGGAATTAGACTTGCCTGTAATCAGGGGCTATGCTTGAAACGCTCCTTTTTGAAGAAATATATGAGCGGACCCTTATTCTATATGTTTCATAATGACGTCACGCTAACACACTTTTGTATAAGAAATGGAATTGGTGTAGTCATTCCCAACAAAGAACTCGTGTCCCAGCTGAAGGAACAAATGGGTTCGCATAATGGAAATCATGAAATAGAAACTACATGTGATTTTACCGGTACGGATTTTGGGGTTTCGTTTTTTTAAGTACCCAACGCCTGTATAGTATTAAGGATCCTATGGCCATTATTCCCACACACACCTTGGTCGGTGGAGACATGGTCCACCACGAAGGTGGCTCAACCTGGGATGCTTCTAGGCGCTGCATGCGTGCATAGTTTACCGGATTCTGTGGCATTCTATTATTAAAAAAGAAAATATTATAAATAGTAGATATGCCCGCTTCCGCCGTTCCCTTGTTTGGTCAGCCTTATCCCATCTATGATTTACCCACGACCGATAACGGCCATCCGCCCCACAAACCACCCAAGCCACCACAAAACGGCGGCTATTGTTTCAGGGCCCAGGCAGAACTTGTAAGCGAATCCGACATAGAACTCATGAAGTTTGTTGGTTATGACATAGACTTTGGAATCTCTGATAAAGTGGGGGAAGTGTGTAAAATACACGAGGGCAGGAGCCAAGGGAAGTGTACAGATGTAAAATTGTCTTTCATAGGAAGTCATCCCAAATGTAACGGTACAGTAAATGTTGAGACCAATGAGCCTTAGGTGAGCATTCATCCTTGGGCAACACATACCACCATGTTGTCCCACGATGATATTTTTGCTTATATGGATTCTCAATTGACACCGAAAGCACCCGAACGATCGGGTCATATAGATGTTGAGCTTTGCACGAACTGCAACAAAAGTGGAAACATTTTCGAGAATACTTGCAGGAACTGTGGATTTACGAGTAATAATTATATTTTTGAGGGTGCCGAGTGGAAGGGCGGAGTCTCGGAGGACGGTGTGGCTCATGACCCCTCCCGTGTTGGGATGGTATCAAATCCACTGTATTCGAACGATTGGGGCAAGGCAACGCTGATGAATGTTAACTGGAAGCAACAATCAAGGTATCGCCTTGCGTCGAAAATGAACCTTCATGCTGGAATGAATCACAGAGACCGGGCGTTGCACAAGGCCTATGACGACTTTGACCGAGCCGGCAAACTAAATATGGGCCTGAGCGAATCCGTGATAGTGAGGGCCAAGATGTATTACAAAAAAATTGCCGAAGAGTCACTCACGAGAGGCGCAGTACGCACGGGCGTCAAGGCAAATTGTCTGTTCTGGGCGTGCAAGGATGCAAAGGTGCCGCGATCGACCCAGGAAATTGCCAGTGCATTTGAGATTGACACAAAGGATGTATCAAGAACGGCCGATAAGGTTCGTGATATTATTCATCCACAGAAGAATAATATTACCATGCCATCTGACATGGTTCAGCGCATTTTCACCGCACTCAACCCGACCTCTGGAAATGACATCCAGGGGCGCAGGACCAAGATGAAGTGCATTCGGTTGTGCGACGATCTACGACCTTGTTCAAAATTAATGGGCAAGACACCCCTGGCGGTCGCGGCGGCAGTTGTGATGAATGAACTCAATATTACCAAGCAAGAAATATCGAAAGCGGCCAACGTTTCGGTGGCAACCATTTCAAAAATAGATGCTATAATTAAAGATTGGAATAGTAAATAATGTAATGACCAAGTTATATCTTGCAGTTCCCTGTTATGGGGGTCAGTGTCTCGAGGCCTTTGCCGCTAGCATGGTGCGCCTATCTATGTTATGCAGGGAGAAAGGCATAGCCATACAAATTGATACTACCGAAAATGAGAGTCTGGTTCAGCGCGCCCGCAACGTTTCTCTCGGTAGATTCATGCAAAAGAGTGATGCCGAGTATTTTATGTTTATAGATGCGGACATTCACTTTTCCCCAGAGTCTGTGATTCGTCTCATCGAGTCCGGTCACGATTTCTGCTGCGCCTCTTACCCCAAGAAAGTCATTATGTGGGATAGTGCCAAGGAGTGTATGAAGAATAATGACACTCGACCACCCGAGATGCTTGCTTCGTCCCTTGTTATGAACTTCAGAGCACACCAATCCAGGGTTGAAAATGGTTTCGTGGAAGTGCTCGATGGCCCAACCGGTTTTATGCTGTTCAAGCGTTCAGTGGTTGAAAAGATGCAGGAGAAGTACCCCGAACTCAATTGTGTCAATGACCACCAAAACAGGGACTTTGAGAAGTACTGTGCCCTATTTGACTGCATGATAGACCCGGATAGTAAGAGGTACCTCTCCGAGGATTATGCCTTCTGCAGGCGCTGGCAGCAGATGGGTGGGAAGATCTGGGCAGATACCACAACAACTCTCGGGCACGTTGGTAATTTGGGATTTACGGCATGTCTTAAAGATAGAATTAATAATAATAGTAATGCTGCACGTAGTGCTGGTGTCAAAGAATAAATCTATTTATGTGAAAACTTTGCATTCTATTCTGGGGATAGAAGCGCTGTGTCAGCAGGTTGGTCTGCAACTCGACATCACTTTTATCAATGACGACCCCAATGCTAAGATGGATCTTTTGAAAAAGAAATTAAAAAATGCAGATAGAATATTTTGGGTAGAATACGGAGTCTCTGTGAATAAGGAGTCTCTTGTAAACTCGGTAATAAAATATGACAATCACGATGGGCTGGTATTCCCAGTTGTCAACGAGGGAATTGATTGGAATATGTTCAAGCAGAAGTGTATAAACAACTCGAACGAACCATCCGGTCAAATGGGTCTCACATTTGACACAGATGTTTCCAATAAGATTATAAACAAGGATAGAAATTTGTATGAGGTCACCAAGACCAATCCCTACTGCTGGGTGCTGGATTGTAAGCGTGTCATGAAGAAGCTTAAGACGAAAAATTTTGTATTACCGGGAACCATTGCGGAGTTTTTCAAAAAGTGCATCGACAAGAATGTCAAACTGGCGGCATCGGTCGATTCTATCACCTATAATCACTTTACACACGAGTGTGTTGGTAACATTATGAATATTCCAGGAATAAAAGTAACTTAAAAAATTGATGCTATTATACATTAAGTACACAATGGAACCCAAGATTGCCCGGTTCATTTTTGAATCCTGGGGAAGTATTGGTAAGGATGGGACTGCACCCCCTTTCTTCCCAGGACCACAGCCCGTCTCCGTAGAAAGAAAACATTTTAGACATTTTCATAGAAATGAATATCTTGCGTGTGAAAAGACGGATGGTGTGAGGGTTGCGTTTGTTTGTATGGAAGTCGACGGAACCAAGTGTTGCGTTCTGGTGAATCGAGCAATGCAAATGGAGCATGTCAAGGTCCGCTCACTGCCCGCAAAGGCCTATAAGGGCACCATTCTAGATGGTGAGATGGTATTCACAAAAGACAATAAGAGGACTCTCATGGTATATGATACGGTCATAGTGAATGGAGAATCTATGAAAACTCAGAACCTTACGACGAGGTTGGGGGCCATCGGTAAGTTTACAAAATCAATTATGAAAATAAAAACAGATCCATTCACAATTAAACTCAAAACATTTTACCCGATGAACGAAATAAAAACCCTAATCGATAGGGTAAATGGGAACGATTTCGAGTATAAGAATGATGGGCTTATTTTCACGCCAGTAGCCCCGGGTATAAAAATTGGAACACACGAAACAATGTTCAAGTGGAAGCCCAAGAATATGAATACCATTGATTTCTGTGTGAAGAATAGACCCGATGGAACTATTGGACTGTACATTCAGGAAAAGGGTGAGCTTATGTTTTCCACACTTTTGAAACCAGACCAGATTTCGAATGAATGGAGACAGGCGATGGGCGATGGGACCATTGTAGAGTGTAAGTTTCTGGATAACATCTGGCCGAATAGTTGGGACCCGGTCGGAATTAGAACTGACAAGACTTATCCCAATAATAGACGCACCTTCAATCGCACGATGGTAAATATCCAAGAAGACATACAGATTCACGAATTTGTGAATTTAAACAAACAAAAGTAGAATGGACCCGCGCCGGGTATGGACACGTTCTTTGTAACATCGTCATCATCCTTTAAGTACCAGATGCCACGGTGTTTGGTGTGTGTTACATAGTGTCCTCCACCCATCGTGCCCAGGTGAGTGCATGTTGCGAACAGTTTATAATTACCTATTCTATCCGGTACCTGTATCCTGTGTTTACCGTGGAACATGTTGAAACCCACAATAAATATTGGTGGAAACTTTGATATCTTCTGTGTAAGAACCGCACAATGGTGGGTCTTACCCGTGTCATCGGTGTACCCCCGAAGCACCTCCTCCTGGCTGAAATGTTCTTTAAGAAGTTCTTGTATCGTGGCATTTTTCTGCGGGGTAAGCATGAGAATTGCAAACTTTTCTTCCGTGACAGACTTACCACCCGGGTATATCACGGTTTTATGAATTGAACCGTATAATGATTCTTTAATCTCTGGTCTAGCCCTTTCCAAAATATCTATGACACACAGCATTGCCTCGTGAGCATCTTGTTGGTGAGAATTGTCAAACTGTCTGAACTTTTTCTTAAATATTTTCAGAAGTTTCCCAGGATCCAGGGTCGTGGTTTTCTTTTCGAACCAAAATAATCGCAGGAGATCACAATATTCGTTTGTAAACTCACACTTACCATCATATGGATTTATGAGAAAGGAATTAGAAATTGCCGGCGCATGGAATAGGCATTGAATGCAAGAATTAAAATAACAAGAATTCCCAAGATTCAGTAGACCTTTCATTCTTACTTAAAAACTGTGGACTAATAAATTTCAAGTAAGAACCCGCACCCAAACAATGCATAAGTCAATGGAGCCCGCATTCTTTCAGATAGAACCGTGCTTCAAGAAACACAAGAACAAGAAGAATATCGAGATTGAGATGAGACTTGGTAGGATAAGTAACGGACGTTTTGATACCAATGTCGGAAAGGATACTTTCCAAAAGATAATCATGACACTTGACAAGTACCAGAAATGGGAAAGGGTCGAGGTCAATACTTATGATACCTACTATGGTGCCAATAACCTGCGCACGATTCGATACGAGGACGACACGCAGGAATCTGTGTTCAAAAAGAGACTTGATGTGGTCGATTATAGCGCACAGGATCTGCCCCTGGACGTGCGGTTCGCGGCCTCTACGGAGACCAAGTGCGAGCCACCAGAGGACATCGAGTATGATTCGGTTCGTTCGAAGAAGCGTTCTTCTTACACTAGGAAGGGCCTACGCATTGATTGCACCGTTGTCACCGGCACTCCCGATGACAAGGATGCCGAGGAGACCGAAGAGTACCAAGTTGAACTCGAGATCGTGGATGTGAAATCTGTGAAGAATAAGAGAACTCTATACAATCATATTTATAAAATAAAGGATTTGTGCGACTGTCTATAAATGGATAAACGCATACTCGAGAGATTGCTTGTGCGCTCCGAGAAGGGAAAGAGAGTGTATGGCCACGGAGTTCGACCGGGTGACGACACCAGGCAATGGGGAACAATGACCAACGACTGGTTTGAAATGGCCGAAGAAGAACTCCTGGATGCCATGATGTATGTAAGCGCCGATTATCACAGAGAGTATCTAGGAACCGCAGAAGTTCCGATCAATAAACACATGCTTGGATGTGAACTGAGCAATCGTCATAGTGAAATGTTAGATACATTACACGAATTAGTTCTAGTATGCCAGAGAAGAAGACAGTCTGTTCCAAAGCTTAAAAGTGAGTGAAGTATTATGTGTAACAATGATTCTCCCCGAAAAGCCCAGAGCCATCATATTATCTAGAGTAAATGAGATGGCCTATACCCAAGTAAGACCTGTCATAGCAACGTCGAAGAATGGGAAACCAGGAAGTTTTTCTCCATGGTCAAAGCGATACAAGTCACGCCAGACACTTAATAATTGGGTGAATTGGTCAAAGCAAACACAGGATATCTTGGTTGATATTGAAGATTGTATCAACGAAGATGTGCAGCGTTTTGTGGGACTTGTAGGGTATGACATAGATGATGACATCGACAGGTTCTACATGGTGTACAAGCCAGAAACTATGCAACATAACACTTCAAATAGGGATTAATGACCCGACGGGTCTCAGCAATCTGCTTCATATGTAAGTTATGGTAACCAAAATCATATCCGGGGTACGCATCCTTAATCGCCTGATCTAACCCGTGCGCATCTAACACTCTGTCCCGCCCCATGCACGCCGCTTCTTTCTCGTATTCTAGGAATCGATCTTCCATCATAGCAAACTTCTTTAAGCTCTCCTGTCCGACACCATCTCTCTGCATCTTATTGAACATACTTCTAGATGCGGGGCATATCTCGAAGTTGTTTGATGACCAGTTTCCTATCTCAACTTGCTTTGACTTGGGTTTTATCATCGCTATAATTGCAATAATTGCGATGAATACATATATCCAGGTATTCATATTAAAAGAAACAAACTTTTTATTTATAATGGAGACCGCTGGGTTGAAGGAGTTCGATTGTAACAATAAGCATCACGTTCTGTGGCTGCAGAAGTTCACCGACTGTATTCAGAAGATGGACATTTCCAATAGCCGTAAGATGGGCGTACTACTGTCCAATAATCCAATGGGAGTTACGATGAGGCCGGAGGCTTTTATAGACATACATGCTGGCCTGTCTATAAAATACGCGGGCAACGTATTAAATGGAACCGCCTGGATTCCTAAAGTTGAGAATTAAACCCTACAATCATGCTACCATCCTTTTTCTCCGTGACCGGGAACCCCTTCATGCCCTTGCACTTGTCGGGGTGCTCCTCGCAGTTCACGTATACGTGGGAGTCTGGGCCATACTTGGAGTCTAGGTGTTTGCGCTGCTTCGTGGTGTATCCACACCAATCCGTACCATACACCACAAAGTCAGCGCCCGAAGTATCGATCTTCTTGGGCTTTAAGAAGTCATACAGTCTTATGGCAATCAGTACAACTACAACTGCCTGGAATATTCTGTTCTTTAATAACTTATTAAGCATTTATAGTACTTCTATATTTTATTCATCGGCCTCCTCCTCCATATTTGCGTTGGGCCTCTTGAAAATAAGATTCACGAGCTGATCGAAGAAGAACACAAGGATGAATGGCATGGCAATGGTAATAGCATACCCTGCACTCCCGGGCACAAGCATGGCTCTGGCACGGAACAGAGCAAGTGCAAGACCCATAAGATAGGCTAAAGAACCAACGGTGCCGATCACATTAACGCCATTGGGAAGAGGCAGGGGCTTATTGGCGAGACCGAAGCCAAATTCAACAATCTTCATAATAAGTGCCAATACGCCCATAACAACCGCAATGTTGCCAGTGGCACCCATTGATCTAATAGACGGAAGTGCTTTTCTCATCGCTGCTACCGGTACTGGTGCTGGTGCGCTCATTTTATATTATACAACTATAATATTCTTCGGCATTGGGGGCACGTGGTAGATCTCTTGAGCCATTCTGTCATGCAGGACTTGCAAAAATTGTGTCCACATTCTGTCCTGAATATTATAGTATCATCCATACAAACCCCACATGTATCTCGGGTCACCCCCTTCTCCAATACGGAATCTACATAAACCCTGAATCTCCTATTAAAGTTTCCCGTACCATCCTGCTTATATAAAGAAGTGGCGTAATTGGCGGCGACATAAATGTTCTGTGTATTCTGCCAACCGTCATGGAAACAATTTATCCAATCCTGTACATCCTGAGATGGCCGAGTGTGCGAGGCATCCCCTGTAAGTATTCGCCTGTACAGTTCCTTTTCCCACATTGATAAAAGACGTTTATTTTGATGTTTTTTGCATACATCAAATTCTGCTTTGCATATTGTTATTTTACTATTCGCTTTATTTGTGCACCTGTTACGTGCCCCGGTGAGACCACAGCACTGCATTCCTTATTCTATTCTAATATTCTTCTTCCTCCAATTCGTCGAGCTCACTCTCGGCATCGGATTCCTCGTCAGATGACGGCTGATAGTCCTCGTCACCATCGTCCACTATGAATAGACCCGGTCGTATCTCACTGATTTTATGCTCATACATATCCGTGGTATTTGAGAGACTGGTGGCCGCGGCCTCCTCGCTCAGATTCCAGGTCACCTTACCCTGAAACCTGCGTGGATTCTGCGCAAGCACCCTGAGTTCGCAAAAATCTGTATCTTCGTCTACTTCCGTGACAAGGGCGATTGAATCATCAAACCAGACCCATTGGGGTGGCATTCTATTTACTTTAAGAGATAAATCTTTAATCTTGTAAGTATGGATCTCTTTGACGTCATTAGGTCACAAAAGGATGGGATGTCTATCCGAACCGATGAGTATGAGTATAACCTCAAAGTAAATACCAAACGACAGATAGTGTTGAAGGCGAGACCACACAACTTTTACTATTTCTCTAATCAAATAGATAAGTATAGCGCACCATCCTGTAAGAAGGACTGCATTGCCCTTATAGAAAGGGTCAAATCTTGGCGAAGATGTGAAAAGGAACACGTCAAGGGGCACGGTGCCAGATGGTGGTGCTCACAAGACTATGATTCTTGTCCGGTCTGCGAATTTGAACAATTGCTTCAAGATTGCGAAAATGTGGATAAACAAGCAGAAGAATGTACGCTATGTGGGACCATTATGGCAAAAGTATACGTGGGTGATAACAAACTTGCGACTATGCCAGAGTGTTCTCATTCGGTGTGCCAATTGTGTATGGATAGTATGTTGGACACTTCTGCGAGGAATGCACCCGAATTGGAAGGGTACAAACTAGATTGTCCGTTTTGTAGGACAGAAAATATAATTCCATATAGTTAATATATGGACAAGCTGCGCGCCCTCCAAACCGAAGAAGATCACACATGCCTCATGAACAGGATGAAAACCATAGACGTTTCAGATATTTTTGAAGAATATAATACCCGAGTTCTTATTGCATCGTTTATGTTATACAAGTTCAGAGGTGAGTATAACATAGACGACGAGCTGTTCGAGCTCTCTAAAATTATTGCGGGTGCCATGGTCGATCTCGATTTCAAGACAATTTCCAAGAATTATCAGAAATATTTTGATAAATTCTTAGCATGGAGAAACAGTGACATTGAACAAATGAGACAGGAACTCAGGAGTCAGGTGCAGGCATGCCGCCATACCATGACCCCACCCAAAGACATGGCCGACAGAACCTGGAATGACTGCATGGAAAATAGCATACAACTTATGAACAAATCCGAAGAAAAATTAGAAAAAATGTCAAAAACACCACCCAAGCGCTAATTAAACACACGAGAAACTAACATCATGCGTGCACATCGCCCTCCCGTCTGGGCATCCTTCTTCGAATGGGCGGTAATCCATTTTGCCTATTCAAAGACGAAAGGGTCGGGAGATTGTACGTCATTCACTTAATTCCTGATGTTATTTTTTTCATTAGCATTAAATTTAATTCCTGTAAATTTTTCTTGTCAACTTGTAATTCAAGTATTTTATTATCTTTCTTGGTAAGTTCTATTTTTAATTCCCTTAACTCCTTTGAATTTTCCCATTGAATATGTGCTTTGGTTCTCCTGTGCTGAGACAGGGATGCTTTTGTATTATAATTTCTATTATTACATTCACATATGAATGTTTGGCAAATATTCATTATGTTTTAATTGAACCTACTCTTTAATTATTTATTTTCATCATTAATTGAAACACATGTTCCACAATTACGGTCATGCCCAAGAAAATAAGTATATTATATACCACTCTTCAAGTTTGGTCCCTGGGCCATCTTTCGCCGTTCTTCCCACAACTGTTTATTTATTTTCTCAAGATGTTCATAATATTTTTTCAGGAACACAGACAATTTCTCTGGCAACTTTCTTCTCCAACTTTCCGTCACCTGGTCGTAGATGGGTGCCTGGAAACGCTCGGCCCATTTGAGCAATTTGGTTTGAAGTTCCCAATCCACCGATGCCAGGTCCTCCCTAATCATCGCGTGAATATCTGTCCTCGATGGCACGAAATTGCACAATATTACAATAATTTCTTCCAAAAGTTTGCCAATATGCTCAACATCGGGCGGGTCCTTGTCAACAAGGTCCCAAAAGGCCCTTTCGTATGTTTTTCTAATTTGCTTCTCAAGTCCTTCCATTATAATTTTATGCCGATAAATTACTTAGGAGATAGCCGCATGAGTTAGAGTAAGATGAACACCAGCACCAAAATGTTTAAGATCAATGCAAGCGAAGTTGCGGCAATCATTGGGAAGAATCCTTATAAGAAGAAGGAGGAAGCCCTGTTGGACTGCTGGAATCGTAATATGAATGGCCTGCCATCACAGGAAATTCTGCGGGCCCGGCGTGTATGTGCCAAGAACAAGGAAGTCAATAAGGCATATAGCCAGATGATTGATGATATCAAGAAAACCGACAATAATGATGATGTCATCAAGAAAAAGGCGGAATTTTCGGCCAAGATCCAAGAGGCCGTGGTTGGAAAGGTTGAAGATGAGATCATCAGAACAAAGGAGAGTTACGAGCAGGACATCCAGTATGCTCGGACCAGGGGCGACAGGGCCAAGATCGAAGAAATGTACAAGGAAGAGATGAAGAAACTCGATAAGAAGAAGGAACAAGCCAAGGAGGACGCCAAGAACGTGGAGAAGGATGCCATGTCAAAGTTCAACTGCAATTATGGAACTCGCAAGGAAGATGTGGTCGCTTCATCTTATGAGGAAATTACTGGGATGAATGTCGAAAAGCCTAACAAGCGCTACACCTGGGAACCCCACCCAGGGTTTACGGTCGTTGGTAAGTTCGATGGCTTTGCAGAAGATGGTACGCTCGTCGAGATTAAGAACAGGGTCCGCAGGTTGTTCGGTGTCGTCAAGGAATATGAGAATGTTCAGGTTCACGTATATATGAAGATGTGCCACGCCACGAGTGCACATCTAGTAGAGAAGTTTAGGGATCAGGTAATGGTTCACCAGGTTCTATATGATGATGACTTGATGTGTGACATAGAGAGTGGCATCGAGGACGCGATCAAGAATTATTTCATTCCCAGGATGTAAACATATTAAAGTCCAAATTCGATCATACACTAAGATGGTTTTCACCTACGCGGTGACCGAGCAGAAACTTGCCGAACTCACAAGGAGAAATAAGAGAAAGTTTAGAAAGTTAGACCTGATATGTCACGATACAGAAATGACCCTGGTGCCAACTCAGAAATGGGGGGACGTAGGATATTTTAGTCCGCCGCTCAAGGCGGTGTACATAGATGATGACCAGTCATTGCCACCTAATTATTCCGTAATGCGCAGGGATGGTCATATATACAGAGGTATAGTGTATGTGGTCGTGGACAAAGATATTGCCCAGAGGCACGGGATAAATTTGTATGAATAAGCCCTAGGTTACACGTCACCCCCGGGGCAAGATGGATTTCGTACCCCTCCGTACCAAAGAGTATACATATACATTCTGCAAGGCGCTTGACAATCATTGTGGACTCCCCGGTGACCTTAAACAGGTGGTCTGGGGACTTGTTCAGGGAGGCGAAGAACCTGTGTGCCCACCCGCCCCCAAAAAACTCCGACCACTTACACAGCGACTTTTACGACGTGGAAAAGGGAACTCGCCCAAAAGTATTTAATAAGTATGGTTGAGGAAGTTCACAGAGTTCTTATTGACTATGCAATAATGGAAGCAAAGAATCAATTTAAAAAGGCAAACGAAATGATAATGATTGATTACCCAGATCTCCATACCTATCTGAGAATACAGGATACCTTTTGGAAAAGGGGTATGGAGATGATGGAATTTGCAAGAAGTCTGGGATACTTAGAGTATCCACCCGAGAATAGACCATATGGAACTGCCGTATGACATTGTAGAATATATAAGTAAAACATTAGATTCCAGGAGTAATGCCAATTTGGCAGTAACTTGTAAAGAATACGTTTCCTTTTCAACCCGTTCCAAGCGCCAGCGCCGTCGCAAAGAAGTCCTTAGATGTGCCAAAATTCTAAGACAAATTGATGATTCCCTGGAAACTGGTGATTACGTAATGCTACAAAACGACGAATTTGACCCGACCATGCTATTGGTCCTCGATTTCTTGTGGTTCAATACTATGCCCACCGCCTACGAATGGGTCGATCCAGAACTCTATGAAGAATTAAATTATGATGACATTCCAACACTGTGGAGGTTCTCTAAAAAAGTGTGTGAAATTGCCTTAGGTATCGACTGAATATAGGTCACACTGTTCATTATGACTTCCCCGCTTGCCATCGCATTCAAAACTGCTCGCAATGAATTCAATGGCAGGTTCATAGTACCATACCAATCCGAAGGTATCGCGTGGATGATATCACGCGAATTGGCATCGGGATCCGTAAAGGGTGGATTCCTGTGTGACGAAATGGGACTGGGTAAGACCGCCCAAACTGTGGCTACCATCCTGGGCAACAAGCTGCCCAGGACCCTCATCGTTACACCGAAATCCATCGTAACTCAGTGGCAGGCTGAAATTACCAAGTTTGCACCGCAACTCAAGGTAGGTGTATATGATGGCGTAGATAGGGCGTCGATTGATCTCTTGGCCTATGACGTGATCCTGGCCCCCTATAGTGTCATATTCAACCGCAAGAAGGAATGTGACCCCTGGAATACCCGCCTGCATCGCTACACCTGGGACCGTGTGATCCTCGATGAGGGACACGAAATCCGTAACAGGAGGTCCAAGACCCATAAGGCTGCCGTGGCTCTGAAAGCCAAGCACCGCTGGGTACTCTCGGGTACACCCGTCTATAACTCAATGATGGACTTTGTGGCACTCTGTGAGTTTCTGCACATTCCCAAGCGCGTTGTACAAGCAAACCCCCAGAGAATCCAGAACCTGTATATTATGCGCCGCACCAAGGATGACGTGGCAAAGCACAATGAGCGACTGGCTCTGCCCAAGTGTCAGTTCGATAACGTGGAGTTGGAGATGTACCCCGAGGAGGCAATGATTTATGAATCTGCCTTTACCCAGTCGAGGGATACTATCAATGAGATTTTCCGCAAGGCTCAGAATATTGCAATGCATAACATGAATATTCTGGAATGTCTGCTACGAGTCAGGCAGGCCATGATTCACCCACAGCTTTACTTGGATGGCGTGGCACTCAAGGGTGAGGAAGAACTCGAGGTGTTTGCGGCCAAGTCCAAGAAGTTCGAGGTGCTAGAGGAAATGGTCAGGGAACACCCGCGGGAAAAGTCACTTATCTTTTGCCAGTTTATCACCGAGATGGATATGATCCAGGAAATGCTTGAGGGGGCTAGCGTCAAGACATTCCGCATCGATGGGTCCGTGGCAAAGGATGAGCGAGATGCTCGTATTAATGATTTTAAGAAGTATCACACTGGCGCGGCGTTTCTTATACAGGTAAAGGCGGGTGGCGTGGGCCTGAACCTCCAAGAGGCTACCAGAGTCTATATTACCGCCCCCTCCTGGAACCCGGCGACGGAACTGCAAGCAATCGGACGGGCCCACCGGACTGGTCAGACCCAGCGGGTCTTTGTCAAAAAACTGATCTACAGAGGAACCAATGATATTCCAAGCATCGAACAGTCCATAATGAACCTACAGGGACACAAGGCTACCGTGTGCGCAGAGGTGCTCAATGACAGGCGATTAGAGAACGTGATCCCCCTCACAAACACAAAAGGCGTGAATATCAGGGATGTCAAGAGTTTGTTTAGTAATAAGCCATACTCGGTGGCATCTGGTAGGGTTTTTTCTTAGGCATATATTTTAACACTAAACCAATTGCAATTAATACTACAACTGTTACAAACACTATAATAATTGCAGTTTTGTTTTTTTCCCAAAACTCTTTAAGACCAGTGGCATCGGCAGCCGCGTCCAAGATTTTACCAGCATCGGCTATGAACTTATTGAAAAGACCGGATTTGGGGTGTTCTTCGTCACACTCGGTATCGCATTTTGCCTTACAATCGGCCAAATTATTTATGTCACTTGTGTCCTGGCACAATGGGTAATCGTTAAGAGTGTCCGATGTAGCTTCTGGAAACATAGTTTTAACGTCATCAAGAGTTCTGAAATTGATCTGGGACTTATCAACATCCGAAAACGCAGTGCCCACAAAATCATCCGTGTTTGAAGGCATGCACATTCCCCTGCAAGCGGAACGCCTCTTGGCCTGCACGGTCTCCTGGTTCCACCATACACCGGCATATGCTGCAGTGCCAGCGAGGCCCGCGCACCCAGCAACTCCCTTACCGCTCCCTGTACAGGCCTTTACGATCTTCCCCAGCTTCCCGGCACTTCCATCCGCCTGTTTAGCCGCAATCCTTGCATTTTCAAGCACCGCCTTGAATCCATCATCGAATAAATCGTCACCCTTGTTTGCCAATTTTTTGAATGCGTCTGCTAAACTCACCCCTTCCTTTTTAACTATAACTTCTGCCATATCGGTTGCAGTACCAACTAAAGTTTTACCATCCCTGACAGATTTCCTAGTAATATCCGCCAGACCCTCTGCCAGATCATCACCAAATTTTTTAGCAAAATCTGCTGTAAGTTCTGCCACGTTATCGACGTATTTAGCACCGCCTTTAAATATTTTATTAAAATTTGACATCGACGTCTTTGTTATTATTATTTATACGGATTTTATTTCTACTTCATCTTGCCCGAATACTTTATACCCCGTACCCTCCCTGTCTTGTTCGTCTTCCTTTGCACAATATGCACGTCGGGAACCCAATGCACAATTTGATCTATCATATGCGATATCTATATATCTATCAGGGCAGTGTACTTTTGTACCCAGGTCATCGTCGTCAAAACGGCTTTTCTTCATGCACTTGGTTTGAACAACTAAATCATAACCACCGCGGGCATTTTCCTGTAACCTGGTTCTGTGTGGAGTAAAGTTAAATATCTCACGAGAACCCAGACACACGGCATATGGAATGTCACCCGTGTCGCTATTATACGGGTAAACACAAGTACCTGTCCCCGGTATTGTACCTCTCGTTGGGTCGGGGTTGCACACGAGACCCAATGGGCACGGCCTATTTCTAGACTCGATTGTATTACAATATTTGCCCGTCTGTCTATACAAACTCTCACTTACACACATACCAGTTTCGAAACCACGCTCCACGGCACACACCTGGCCATCGTTGCATTCTGAGCTATCCCTGCACTTTCCTTCGACATCCATTTGCTCCGGAATAGTGCATTCCACTGGTTTTCTATCAAAGCTAAATGCCTTCACAAGAGCGCCTTGGAAATTAATCCAACCACGTACCAAGGTCTTACCAAAAATCGTCTCGGCGACTCCCTGACCTGGCCGTAACTTGCAGTCATCAACCGTTAATCCTGAGTCTTCATCGGTGCGTCTTGTAGGTTGCAAGACATATCTATCACAGAAACTGTTGGTGTAATTACACACACCATTGTTCCAATCGAAGGTAACACCATGATCGCGGGGGTTGATGTTGGGACCATTTGTAACATTTATGGTTCCTTCGCAACTTCTATATAGAGGCACGTAAGGAGCTAATATTGACCTGGCATCTTCCAAAGTCACTAATTTCATATTGGGTTCTTCGGCGGTACCAGGGTCACCTGTATCCAAAACAAAATAGCTTCTAGTATACCTACCCATAAAGGTAGTAAGTAATTCACCGCGATCCCAGTATGGCTTCCATCTGTTATTCCAGCGGCCAACACCAACGCCGGTAAGACCTATACCCGTTCCGTGTTTTTCAAACATGTCGTCATAATATTTGAGATCCTGTGCAAAATCCGTGGAAAGTTCGGCCAACTTTGACTGCATCTTCTCAAAAATTTTGATGTCATTGCCCTTACGATTTCCTTGAACTATTTGTTCCACGCGTTCATTGGTTATGTCCAGTAATCTATTAAGACCCCCTTCTAAATCATCGTTCACAAAGAACTCCGCGACCTCATCCATGGCGGCGTCATCCCCCTGTATCTCCTTTGATGCTATAATCATGTTATCCTGATTAACTTCCTGGACAGCTATCTCAAACACTCTGGGCCACAGCGTTGCACCACCAAAGAATAAGGGGTAATTATCTGGATTAGCCATTTGTGTCTGATAATCTAATATTTTGCGCCTGTTAATATAAGACTGTGCGGATATGAATGTGCCATAACCACTCGGGTCAACAAAGTCCAAGACCATCAGTAATATCTCCGCCATTAGAATCGCGACCCCAATGGGACCACCCGCCAATACCACGGTTTTCGCTGCCAGGGTTGTGGCACCCTTCATAGCCGCCCTCTTGGCCATTTTTGCTGCGACTTTGATTGTAGCTTTAGTAGCTGCCTTTTCACCCGCCTCAGTAGCAACCCTTGTGCCTAATTTTGAAAATACCGCCTTAACAGTTTGCTTTGCACTGACATCGAAGGCCGGGTTTTTTAACGCCATCTTCGCGTAGTACTTTGCGGCTACCTTGTTTTTAATTACATCTAACACTAAAAAATCGAATCCAATAGCCACTGCAAGTTCTCCAGTAGACTCCATGACTGATTTAAGTATTTTTTCGGTTCGGTCAATGCCGGAAGCAAGCTCACAACAATCCCCATTTACCACCATGCCCTGCTGACAATTCCCATTTTCGCCTGGTACAAGCAGGCACATGCCAGATTTTGCTTCCTCTCGTAACGCCTCTCCTGCAGAATTAAAATCATCCTGGTCAAAACCACCTTCTGCACCAGTCATCGACTTCTTAGTACTATCAAGGCCGGCCTTTAGATCCTGTCTGGTATTATTTATAAGTCTAGAACCATATGGCGAACTTTTCTTATAAAGATACCGAATAAATATTACTGCTAATACTATTAATAACAACAATATAACCAAAATCGCCCCGGAATTTCCCTGTGTTTGTCTTCGCGGCACCTGCCCATACATTGGTACATTCATAGCACCAGGCCTGTACATTAAAATAGCATTATAAAATAAAATATTGCTAATATAATATTAATATGTTAGAAGCATTGTTAGTTTTGATAATTTTATATGTAACTGCCGTAATTGCTACTTGGCTGTTAAGAGATGGATCGTTTGATACACTTCTTACATTCGAACCATGGTTATTTATGGCACCATATGGAAGTACTGACACAGGTGATGGTACCGGTGATGGCACGGATGATGGTACCGATGATGGCACGGATGATGGTACCGGTGATGGCACGGATGATGGTACCGGTGATGGTACCGGTGATGGCACGGATGATGGTACCGGTGATGGCACGGATGATGGTACCGGTGATGGCACGGATGATGGTACCGGTGATGGCACGGATGATGGTACCGGTGATGGCACAACAGAACCTGTGACCTGGGCGTATGAAGTAGTGTCGCAATGTATCCCCGAAACTATGCCCGAGAATGAACAAGACCGTGCCAACTACCTAGGAGACCTTTATGATCCCAATCACCCCAGGCGTGCTTGGGCTGAAGTTTTGGTTTCATCGTCCGATGGTGAGTATAATGGAGAACTACATAAGTTTTTATGTGGTGCATGGAATGAAGGTAGAGACGTGGTAGGTACTATTGGCAGTGATTACCGCAACATAGAGTGTGACCAAAGATACTTTGATGAGGAGCCGGAACCCACCAATAGTAGTAGTCTTCTGGCAGGAGATGAGGGCGTACCATACGGGCTCAGATGTTCGCCAAGGGGGGTACCAGAGCCCAGTAATGCGCTTGATTTAACGTCTATATATGGTGATTCAGTGTGGTTTGATGAAAATCTGTCCATACCAACAGATAACACGACTAGACCTGGTTTCATAGATCAGTGTATAATGACCTTTACCGAAGAAGACGATGGTAATTACGACCATGACGATGATTATTACAGAATGACCGTTAATATTCCCAGTGACAATCCGGGCACTGTGGGTGCTCCTGTAGCTGCGATTAAAGGATTGGGCGAGATGAATGATGATCTAGGATCATTTCGGGGTTATGCGGGATGCAGAAAAAGACCACTTATAGCTCGTTTCCACAAAAACAGTTGTAGTAGTGACTGTTATGACGATGATAAACATACACAGCATACAGCATTGGTCAATGGCCTTGACACCGCCTGGCAAAATGACATCAACCTTGACTCCGCCGGCGACCCGCTCGAGGGCAACAGCCGCCTATCTTCCATTGCATTTTTTTGAGGCTCCGCGATTGGTAGATTTGTAAACACTTTGGATCTTAGAAAATTTTAAAAAATTATTCAGCAAAGGGACGAAAGTTATCATGAAAATAGGGAAATTGATGATATATATCATATGGTT